>OGII01000003.1_pt1 | contig 215797 bp, 210 predicted proteins | sample 1571701 | NCBI WGS metagenome assembly OGII01 (sample SAMEA2581950, study PRJEB24529) | metagenome | biome: Human gut stool | place: China | collected 2011
AAACGACGACAGCCGGCGTTTCTGCTCAATGCAGAACGCTGCTCGTCTGTCGTATAAAGTTCGTACTGGAAACCGCAGATGATTTTCATGATCGGGGAATCATGCCTGAAATTTTGTATACGCGCCAGTATTGTCCGTTTGTTATCGTGCGGTGCACGATCGGCCTTGTATCCCCTGGCTGATCAGGGGCTTTACGGCCTCTACTGTAAAAACAGGCACGACATAGGCTGGGAAAAAAGATGCACAGCCAAAACAGTTTTGATCAAACAAGTTTCGACTGTGCGATTTTTCTTCCGATTCCAAGGTTATTTGTCGATCTGACTCTCGGTGAACGGATCAGCACGGTGACCAACCAGCTTAATTTGACCGAATTCTTCGTCGAACTTCTTCCATTCATCAGCAGAAAGCGACAGAGAGGCCGCTCGCAGATCTTCATCAAGGTGTTTCGGGTTGGTGGTGCCTGGAATCGGAGCAATGTGCTTGCCGCGAGAGAGCACCCAACCGAGAACAAACTCAGCCGGCGTGCAACCGCTCTGCTTTGCCCATTTCGCTACCAAGTGTACGAATGGCATATTGGCCTTGAGCGCTTCGGGCGTGAACATCGGCAATGTGGCGCGTCGATCGTTCTTGGGGAAAGTGGAGTTTTCGTTAATTTGTCCGAGAGGGAAGGCGCGGCACAGCGGGCAGTAGGGGACAAAACCAATGCCAAGTTCAGCAAGCGTCGGGAAGATCTTGGTTTCCGGTTCGCGCCACCAAATAGCGTATTCCGATTGAATGGCCGTAAGTGGCGTGACTGCATGAGCATGGCGAATGCTACGAGCAGAAGCTTCCGACAAGCCCCAATGCAGAACCTTGCCTTCCTTGATTAGCTCGCCCACGGTTCCCGCAACATCTTCCATCGGAATCTTCGGGTCGACGCGGTGTTGGTAGAGAAGATCAATATGGTCGGTACGCAGGCGCTTTAACGATCCTTCCACGGCTCGACGCAGATGCTTGGGTTCGCTGTTGAGAGCCGTCGGCTTTCCTTCTTCAACACCGAAGCCAAATTTAGTGGCAATGACCACTTTGTCGCGCACGGGCTGAAGTGCTTCGCCGACCCATGTCTCGCTCGTATACGGACCATAAACCTCAGCCGTATCGAAGAACGTGCAGCCTTCGTCGAAGGCGCGGCGAATAAGCGCAACCATGTCCTTCTTTTCAAACTTGCCGCCGTAGTAACCGACCATCGGGAGGCAACCCAGACCGACCGCGGAAACTTCCAGCGGTGAGGCTCGACCCAATGTACGGCGCTGCGTGATCAGTGTTGTCGGTTGGCCGGCAGCAGGCTCCGCTCCGGCAAACGGGGAGGCCGCCATCATGGCAACAGCGGCGGTACACGATAAAAAATCTCGACGAGACATCTCAAAACCATTCATCAACATGACAGTGTTTCCTTCAAACGAGTGCCGATACAGCCTCGGTTAGTGCCATGGTAGGGCAGAAAATCCAACGATTCCAATGGTTTATTTTCATCGAAATTTATAAAATTCAGGAATAAATATTCCGAGAAGTCAAACGATGGATATCAAGCAGCTCCGTTACTTCGTGGAAGTGGCGCGGCGCCGCAGCTTTACCGCCGCGGCCGCTGCTCTGTACGTGACGCAGCCCGCGTTGTCGCGACAGATTGCCGACCTTGAAGACGAACTTGGAGAAGTTTTGTTTGATCGATCGACTCGCCGCATTGCGTTGACGGAAAAAGGAGCGACGCTTTTTCGTCGCGCCGAGAAAATTCTCGAGATGGTGCAACGTGCTCGGGATGAAGTGATGAAGACGCAGGAGCTTGTGGGCGAACTCACAATCGCCGCAGCAGAAACACCGGTGATGCAGTTGGTGGCCGATGTCGTAGCTCAATTCACCGAGCAATACCCGGGTGTACGCGTGCAGCTGCAAAGTTCTAATGCGGTGGATGCGGCCTTGAGTCTCAAAATGGGAACGGCTGATTTCGGTGTTTTCAATTTGCCGGCTGATCTGAACGGTCTGGATTTCTTTGTGCTGCCTGAGCAAAACCGTTGGGGACTCATGACACGCCGAGACGGGATCTTTGCTTGTCATGAGAGCGTGCAAACGAAAGAATTGTCTGGAGTCGAACTTTATGTGCCGCGGCAAAAGGCGCTTCAGAATCTTTGGGCTGGCCGAATGGAGGAAGGTTCACTGAGAATCCGAGGAACCTATAACCTGCTCTATAACGCTTCTTTGTTGGTAAGAAGCGGCGCGCATGTGCTTTGCATCGGAGGAATTCTTCCGGAAGACGATGATGTGATGTTCCTACCGCTGCAGCCGGCTATGACTACGGAAGTGGCGGTGGCGTGGCCGCCGCTGGCGATCAAGAGTCCGCTTACACAGCTCTTTTTGAAGGCACTGAATGCTGCCATTGCAGCGGATGCGGACAAGGTGACAAGAAAATCTTAGAAAAAGACTTGCATTTTTATTTTTCTTTCGTAAAATACGCATTCTTCGCCGCGCAATGCGACGGAGACAAAAGAAAAATCAGATGTGCGCCAGTAGCTCAGTTGGATAGAGTACCTGGCTACGAACCAGGGGGTCGTGGGTTCGAATCCTGCCTGGCGCACCATCAAAAAGGTTGAGGTCTGCAGTCTGCGGACCTTTCTTTTTATCTGAGACTTTTGTAAGTATTTGATTTTATTGGAAAATTCTTTTCGAGGGAAACTTCAGTAAATCCGAAGTTTCTGCTTTTTTGAACTCCGATTGTTTTCCAAGAGCACTCCAAATTTGAACGAAAACTGAGGAAAAAACTCGGTAACGACAGCTCCAGAATAGAAAACGAGGCAACGTCTCCGAAACTCGTTCTTTCAGCCTCAGAGCCAGTTATTCAATCCGGCATACACCAGCATCGAAACAATCACGGTTGCGGCCATATTGCGTGACCATACGGCGACAGCCACGGCGGTGCAAAGCCCCGTGATCGTGATTGGATTGGTGGTCATGAACTGCGGAGCTACGATAGCGGCCATCACGCAACCCGGAGCAGCTTCCAAAGCACGGCGAAACGCCGGTGAAATTGTTCTGTTTCGAAGCAGAAGCCATCCGATCAGGCGCGTGGAATAGGTGGCGCAGAACATGGCAAAAATCGTGAGTGCCTCACGAACATTAGGCAGAGACCAAATATCGGCAATCGGTGTTTCCATAAGAATTCCTTAGCCGGCTTGGTTTTCTGAATGTTGAGGCAGCAAGGCTGCAAGCACGAGTCCCGTCAGCGTTCCCAAAAGGACGCACCAGTGCGATGCCAGCCAGAAACTGCAGACGGCCGAAATGATACCGCTTGCCGTCAAAGGAAGCGCATTTTTGAATCCCGGCCACATCAGTACGATGAGCGTGATGAAGGTAGCGGGAAAGGCCATCGAAAGGCCCCATTGGTTGAGGTCGCCCAGCGTGCCGCCCATAAAGGCACCCAGTGCGGTCGAGCATGTCCATGGCAACCAGAAGCCAAGTCCCGTGCCGACATGAAAGGCGTAGCAGAAACATTCGTCTTCCGGAACGCCCGCGGCTTTTCTCCTTGAGATTTCTTGCATGCTTACGGCCCACACTTCGTCGCACATGAGGAAGAAAGCAAAGAGACTTTTGCCGGTGGAAAGTTTTCTGGTGTAGAGCGACAGTGCCATGCCCATCACAATGTGGCGGCTGTTGATAAGCCAAGTCGTAAAGGCAATCAAAAGCAGCGGGGGAGTCGCTGTCCAAAGAGCGACGGCGGCAAATTCGCTGCCGCCTGCGTAGTTGAAGAAGGACATGGCTGCTGCAGTTGGAACGCTCATGCCTTTATGGCAAGCCTGAGCTCCCAGAATGAAGCCCAACGGAAAGAAGCCCAACCAAAACGGCAGGGCGGCTTTAACGCCGCGAAGAGCATCGTGTATGGCGGTTCCGGACATACGGCTTGACGAGAAAAGAAGACTCGTAAAGGATAAACCGTGCCTGGGAAAAATGGCGCTTCGAGACGGACAAAAGTTGATCGAAAGGTCGGATAATGCAGGACCAATCGCTCCGTTCAGTCGTTTCTTCCTTTTTTTTTCAGATGATTCTTTTCCTTCAAGGAGCCTCGCATGCGGGTAAAACAACGTTTGCCAAACATCTGGCCAGGCTCACGGGTGCGAGCGTAGTGTCCCTGGATCTGCTCAAAATGGGCCTGATCAAGTCCGGTAACACTGATTTTTCCGGTCTCACACCCGAGGACGACGAGGCGATTGCCGAGCGCCTCTGGCCCATTGTGCGCGAGATGGCACGTGTCGCCGATGAAAACGGTCAGTCGTTGATCATCGAAGGAGTGTCTTTGCCGGTTGTCGAGGCAGGGAGGTTTGCGCACGGATTGGGAAAGAGCCGCGCTGCAGCCTTCGCCATCGTCTTTTCTGAAAAATACATCCGCAACCACTACGAACTTATCTGTCAGAAGGCAAGCGCATCCGAACGTCGTGTGCATCAGGATCCTCCGGCACTGATCGATTTGTTGTCCGACCATGCCTCGATTCGAAGCGATGCCATAAATAACGGCTGGACGCTGCTAGAAATCGATTCCCCGGACGTGTGGGAGCGAAAGATTGGGCGACAGCAGGACTTCCCTGCGGAAATTCTCAAGGCGCTGGCCGCATAATCAACGGCGTTTGTCCGGCGTCAAAGCGCAAAAGAGCAAAGAATCTTCGGCGCGGCGTATAGTGAAGAGCATGTCTTTCGTCGCCAACTTGGTTCTCAAAATCCATGAGCAGCGATCTTTGGTTCTTTGCCTTCGTGGCCTTCGTTGCCTGTGTGACGCCGGGCGCCGGCGTGCTCTACACCGTTACTTCCTCGTTTAGACTGGGAAAAAGCGGAGCTTGGGCGGCACCGTTGGGTAACTGCACAGGCATCATCGCGATGTCAATTGTTTCAGCTACCGGGTTGGGTGCTGTTATTCAGGCAACGCCTGCGCTGTTTTACGGACTTCAGGCCGTTGGCGCGCTGATGCTGGTCTGGTTCGGATGGAAGAACTGGAAGGCTAAGCCCATTAATCTGACAGCGGCCGGAAACAATCCCGCGGTGGAAGACAAGGTACGCTCGCACAATCTGCGCTCGGCATACGTCGGTGCGATGCTGTTGCAGACCACAAATCCCATGCTGATCGTGTTCCTGCTCTCGCTGCTGCCGCAGTTCATCACGCCGCAGCACGACTACGTCTCCCGCATGACGACGCTGATCAGCATCTTCGCGGCCGTGGGCCTCACCGTTCATCTTGGCTACGGCTTCGTGGCGGCCTTTGCTTCACACCATCTGCAAAACAAGAAGTTTTTGTCCTGGGTCAACAAGGTGAGTGCCGTGTTGTTTTGGCTCTTGGCCATCGGCGTTTTCTGGTCGCTATTTACCATGCCGCAAGCGGCGTGACGAAACAGAAACGAAAAAGGCGCCGCCTCCGACAATGGAGCAGCGCCTTTGAGCTCTTGGAAGGCTCGAATTAGAAGCCGGCCTTTTTCAGACCTTCTTCAATGCGGGCAAGCACGGTCTGCTTGCCGAAGAGTTCCAGCGTCTTGTCGATCTGCGGGACTTTGTCGGCACCGCAAACGAGCACGCGAAGCGGAGTGGCAACCGGGCCCATCTTGATGCCCTGGGCTTCCATGACGCTCTTGATGACGCCATAGATTTCGGGAGCCTTGAAGTTTTCAAGAGCTTTGATGCCTTCCACAAAAGCGGCAAGCGCCTTGCGGTTTTCTTCGGTCAAAGCGGCCTGGAGGGCTTCTTCGGTGGGCTCTGCGGGCTTGTAGAAGAAGAGAGCCTGATCGGCAAGCGCTTCGAGCGTTGCGGCACGGGTCTTAAGAAGGGCGCAGACGCCAGCCAGATCGGGGCCGCCGTCAACGACGCCGCCACGCTTTTCAATGCGGGCTTTGACGAGTCCGGCCAAACGCTGATCGTCGGCTTCCTTCATGTACTGAGCGTTGAGCCATTCGAACTTCTTGAAGTCAATACGAGCGGCAGCCTTGGAGACGCCGCGTAGCTCGAACACTTCGGCGAGTTCTTCGCGCGTGAACTTTTCCATGTTGCCGTGGCCCCAGCCGAGGCGAGCCAGGTAGTTGAATACGGCTTCGGGCAGGAAGCCTCGGGCTTCGTATTCCATGACGGACACCGAGCCGTGGCGCTTGGAGAGCTTCTGGCCGTCGGGACCGTTGATGAGCGGCAGGTGCGCAAACACCGGTACTTCAGCGCCCAGAGCTTTGTAGAGGTTGATCTGGCGAGGCGTGTTGTTGATGTGGTCGGCACCGCGGATCACATGGCTCACCTTCATGTCCCAATCGTCGATCACAACGGCAAAGTTGTAAGTGGGAATGCCGTCGCGCATGATGATGAGGTCGTCGAGCTCTTTGTTGGCGATGGTGATGCGGCCGTAGACGGCGTCGTCCCAGGTCACTTCACCGTCGTCGGGATTGCGGAAGCGAATGACGGGCTTGACGCCTTCGGGAATGGGCTTGCCTACGCAGTTCTCAGGGCGCCAACGGCCGTCGTAACGCGGCTTGATACCGGCAGCGCGCTGGGCTTCACGCATGGCGTCGAGCTCTTCGGGCGTGGCGTAGCACTTATATGCCAAACCCTTGGCGAGCATTTCATCGACGACTTCACGGTAACGTTCCAGGCGATCCATCTGATAGATCGGACCTTCATCGTAATCGAGGTTGAGCCACTTCATCGAGTCGAGAATGACTTGCGTGGCTTCTGCTGTGGAGCGCTTCTGATCGGTGTCTTCGATACGAAGCAGGAACTTGCCGCCGAAGTGACGTGCAACGGCCCAGCAGTAGATGGCGGTACGGGCGGTGCCCAAGTGCATCATGCCCGTCGGGGACGGTGCGATGCGAGTGCGAATTTCTTTCATTGTTCTTTGAGAGGAAAAAGTCTGTGCGCGAAGGCGCAATCGACACAAATCAGACGAAACAACGCCCCGATGTTTTTTCGGTGCGTTTGCGTCAGAGACACCGCATTTTAGCCGAGTCGCCAAAGGCCTGTTCGTTAAAGCGCGTGTGCTCGACACATGGATGCAATCAAGAAGCCACAACAAAAAGCCGCCCAAACGAGGACGGCTTATTCAAGAGTAGGTGAGGTTTCGATCAGAAGACCGGAACCACGCCGCCCTTGTAGGTGTTGATCATGTATTCCTTGACCTTGGTGCTCGTGAGCGCCTTCACGAGAGCCTGCACGGCCGGGTTCTGTTCGTCGCCCAAGCGGCAGGCGACAACGACGGCGTAGGGGCTGTCCTTGTTTTCAAGGTAGATGGAGTCCTTGATCGGATTCAAGCCGACGCCCAGGGCATAGTTGGAGTTGACGATCGCGACGTCAACATCGTCGAGAGTGCGTGGTACCTGTGCGGCTTCTACTTCGGTAAAGCGCAGACGCTTGGGATTGTCGGCGATGTCCAAGGGTGTTGCGGTGGCGCCGGCACCGTCCTTGAGTTTGATGACGCCCGCTGACTGCAGCAGCAACAACGCGCGGCCGCCGTTGGCAGGATCGTTGGGAATGGAGATGCGCGCGCCCTTGGGCAGGTCGTTTAGCGACTTGACGCGTTTGGAGTATGCGGCCATCGGCAGAATGTGAATCGGTGCAACGGAGGCGATCTTAAGGCCTCGACTCTTGACGGCGTCGTCTAGAAAGGGTTTGTGCTGGTAGTAGTTGGCGGTGACTTCTTTGGCGTCAAGGGCGATGTTGGGGCTCACGAAGTCGGAGAATTCGACGACCTTGAGGTCGTACCCTTGTGCTTTGAGGTCCGGCGCGACCAAACGGAGAATATCGCCGTGCGGAACGGGGGTGGCGGCCACAGTGAGTTCGGCCGCGGTGAGCCCCGCGGAGAGAAGCGACAACAAGGCCGCAGTCAGAATCTGCTTTTTCACGTCAAATGCTCCCAGAGATGTTCTTATGTTCGATTTTCCAACTATAACCGAGCATCGGAGTGACTTTGATACGGCAGAGAAGCAATTTGTGTTGTTTTCGGTGTTTTCTTGCGGTATTACCTTGAGCGCAAACAAAACCGACGCTGTTTCCACTCGGAAGCAGCGTCGGTGAGTCGTTCGTTCAGAATGGAATCAAACGCTTATCAGCAGCGCTTGGCGAGTTCTTCGGCCTTGCCGACGTAGGTCGCAGGCGTCAGTTCCATCAGACGTTCCTTGGCTTCGGCCGGGATTTCCAGCGTGGTGATGAATTCACGCATGGTCTGAGCATCCATATGGCCCTTGCCGCGGGTCAGAGCCTTGAGCTTTTCGTAAGGCTTCGGAACACCGTAGCGGCGCATCACGGTCTGGACGGCTTCGGCGAGCACTTCCCAGGCGCGGTTGATGTCGTCGGCAACAACCTGCTCGTTGAGTTCGAGCTTGCCCAGACCACGTTCCAGAGCGGCGTAGGCTACAAAGCAGTAGCCGAAGGCCACACCCAGATTGCGCAGCACCGTGGAGTCGGTAAGGTCGCGCTGCCAGCGGCTGATCGGCAGCTTGCCGGCGAGATGATTCAGAAGAGCGTTGGCGATGCCGAGATTGCCTTCGGAGTTTTCAAAGTCGATCGGGTTGACCTTGTGCGGCATCGTGGAGCTGCCGACTTCGCCTTCCTTGAGCTTCTGCTTGAAGAAGCCCATGGAGATGTAGCCCCAGACGTCGCGGTCGAAGTCGATGAGAACCGTGTTGGCGCGTTCGATCTCGTGGAAGAGTTCGGCCATGTAGTCGTGCGGTTCGATCTGGATGGTGTGCGTGTTGAAGGTCACGCCCAGGCGTTCTTCGATCACGCGCTTGCTGTGAGCTTCCCAGTCGTAGTCGGGGTAGGCGATGAGATGGGCGTTGAAGTTACCCACGGCGCCGTTCATCTTGGCGTAGAACTTGACGGCTTCGATCGCTTCGATGATGCGGGTCAGACGCACGGCGACGTTGGCCATTTCCTTGCCGACCGTCGTCGGACTGGCAGTCTGGCCGTGCGTGCGCGAAAGCATCGGAACGGCGGCCCAGCGGTGCGCAAATTCACGGATGTGATCGCGGATGGCGGTGAGGCGTTCCACGAGAGCCTTGCGGCCGGCGGTGAGCATCAGCGCATGGCTCGTGTTGTTGATGTCTTCGCTCGTGCAAGCGAAGTGCACGAATTCGGAGGCCTTGGCAAGTTCTTCGTCGTGAGCGACCTTTTCCTTGATCCAGTATTCCACGGCCTTGACGTCGTGGTTGGTGCGGGCTTCGATCGTCTTGATTTCTTCGCAGTCGCTTTCCGTGAAGTTGTCGGCCAAGCCGCGCAGGAATGCCTGACCGTGTGCGCTGATCGGAGCGAGTTCTTCAAAACCGGCTTCCGACAAAGCGATCAGCCATTCGACTTCAACGCGCACGCGGGCGTTCATGAAAGCCGATTCGGAGAAAATGCCGCGCAGGACTTCACATTGACGGGCATAACGACCGTCAAGAGGACTCAGGGCGGTAAGAGAGGAAAGTGTCTGCATAGGTGCTTAAATAAAAGAAAAGAGGCGCAAAAAGAATAAGCGCCCGGAGTTTCTGATCAATCCCATTATTTTACCGCGTCCGAGGCCTGTCTTTTCGAGCTTTCGACAAACAGAACCTTTACCGGGATTTGCCTTGTCTTTACGTTTCTTTGCGAGAGCTCGGCGTAAAGTTCACCTTAAGAAAACAGCCGAGCGAGAAAACAAAAAGCTCGCCGGATGACACAGGAAAAAACAGCTGCTTTACGGAAACAGCACTTCCAGAAAGCAGGTGCCTTAACCGAATAAGACACATTAGAGGTTGATTATGAAAGTGAAGACTCCCCTTGCAGCAGTTGCCTTTGCAACAATCGCCGGTTTTGCCGGAATGGCTTTCGCCGCTTCGAATGCCGCTCCGACCACGACAAATGCCCCTTGCGTTGAGCAGATGCGCGCCGATTACGCCGAACTCGCACAGGCCATGAATCTTACCGGTCCCGCCAAGCAGGCGTTCGACAAGTACGTCGCCAGCCGTCAGGAAATCGCCGGCAAGCACTTTGCCTGGCACGAAGCCCGCGACGGCAAGCGCCCGGCCAATCGTGAAGAAGCCATGCGTTTCCGCGCCGAGCACATGAAAGTTCGTGCTGACATGCTCGAGCAGATCGCTTCGGCTCGTGAACTGCTTGACAAGAGTCTCACGCCCGAACAGCAGGCCATGATGGACGAGTATGAACCCCGCTACGGAGTGGATCCGGGTTACGGCCGTGGTATGGGCCCCCGTGCCGGCATGAACGGTCCGCGCCACCACTATCGCGGTCATCGCGGTGACTGGGGCTACGGTCCCGGTTGCGGCGGCTACGGTTACGGCCCGGGTTGCGCCGGCGGTCCCGGTTGTGTCTACAACAATGGCCCGCGCTGCGGAGACGGCTGGGGTTGGCATGGTCCCCGCCATGGCTACGGCCAGTATGGTTATGGCCCCGGTTGCCGCTGGTAAGCCTTAAGTTAGAATCCTTTACATGAGGATTCAGGCCCGCACCTCTGACTGCAGTCAATGCAGCAAGCTGGGTGCGGGTTTTTCATTTTTAGGAGCAAGCCACGTGACAAGAAGGTTCGAGAACGTGAGCCTTTTTGACGATACGCCCCCGATGTCCGGCCCCGTTGTTGCCGAGCCGGCCGATCGGGATCTTGTGCGTACGGCGCAGAAGCTGCCGCGCAACATCTATCTGGGAACGTCGAGCTGGAATTTCCCCGGGTGGAGAGGCATCGTTTGGTCGCATGCCTCCGGCCTGTCACAGCTTTCTCAACAGGGGTTGCCCGCATACTCCAAGTATCCGATTTTCCGAACGGTCGGCATTGACAGAGCCTTCTATCGGCCTTTGCAGAAAAATGTTTATGCCGGTTTTGCCGATCAGGTGCCAGACGACTTTCGCTTTCTTGTCAAAGCGCCTCAGATCGTCTGCGACAGTGTGCTGCGTGATCACACGGGCAGGCCCATGCACGCCAATCCCGATTACCTTAACGCAGATCGGGCGCTCGAGGAATTTGTGCTGCCCGCCGTGGAAGGACTTGGAAACAAAGCCGGCGTACTCGTTTTTGAGATGCCCAACATTCCGCGGCACGCCCTGATTGAGCGTCCTGCGCAATACGCAGCCATCGCCACGATGGCGGACTTCTTTTCCCAGATTAAGTCGAGGATGCCGACGCAATCCGTGACGCTTGCCGTCGAAATGCGCACGCGTGTGTTGCTTACGCCGCGCTGGGTAAAGGAAATGGCAAGCACCGGCGTGCGCCCCGTTTTGTCGCTTCATCCTTCGATGCCGAGCATCATGCGTCAAACCGATATGCTGAGGCTTTTTGATGCTCCGGGCGTTGAAGTCGGCCCTTGGCAGGCTGCCGGAGACATCGTTATTCGTTGGTCGCTCGCTGCCGGCGGAACCTACTCGGGACTTAAGCGCGATTGGGCGCCCTTTAACAGGATTCAACAGGAAGACATCGTGGCGCGAGAGGGCATCGTTTGGCTTTTAAAGCTTGCCAAAGCGTCCGGTGTGCGAGCTTTCGTTGTGGCCAATAACAAAGCCGAGGGCTGCGCGCCGCTTACCATGCGCGCCATTGCCGAGAGTTTGACCGGTACCTGGCAAAAAGCGAAGCCGGAGTAGCCGTACTTCGCTTCAGAGTGTCAACGACGAGGACCGCCGCCGGGACCGCCCGGACCTCCGCCGCCAGGCCCAGGGCCTCCGGGACCACCAGCTGGTCCACCGCCGGGACCGCCGGCGCCGGGGCCGCCGGGAGGCGGACCGGGACGACGATGATGATGCGGACAACCTGTCAAAACCAATGCCGATAAGGCAATGGCTGCTGCCAGTAATGTGCGTCTCTTTTCCATACGTTATCCCTTGTTTGAAACACAGGAGGTATCGGCTTTCAAAGAGGATACCAAGTTGATTTTACGGGAGATTTTGGCTAATTTTGACGCGATCGGAGGCGAAATTCAGCGTTGCCGACGTTGAATAAAAAACAAAGTGGACTTCCGATTTTATCCAAAGTCAACTTTCGGATTTATCAGGATTCTTTGCTCACAGAGTTCGTTTCTCGAAGGACTGACTGAATTAGGACCAGACACTAATTGGGGCGTTTCTTGCCTCGGGCTCAAAGGTCACCCCTTCGGCGGGAGTACCGATTGTGATCCAGGCAACGAGTTTCTCGGACCGATCCTTACAGAAAGCCGCTTGAAGAATCGGGCTTTCAAGGATGGATCCCGAAAGTGTGATGGCGCCGAACCCTTGAACCTTGAGTGCCAACAGGAACTGCTCCAATGCGGCACCGGCAGAAATCAGGGATTCCGTAGCGTTGCCGTTGGCAGACAGGTTCACCACGAAGGCGACAAGCAAAGGCCCCTTGAAGGCTTTGCTGGCGGCGCGTTCCTGTTTTTCTTCATCGGAGCCCTGCATGGCGGCTGCGCCGCGAAAGAGTTCGGCTAGTTTGTCGCGCTTGATGTCAGGGATGACGACGAAGCGGCAGGGAAAATCGTCGCCATGCACCGGGGCGCGCAGGGCGGCGCGGGCAGCGGTCTCGATCTGATCTTTCGTCGGAAACGGCAGCGTCAGATACTTGGGCTTGAGACTGCGGCGGGTGAGAAGAGCATTTAAAAGTTCGTTGGCCATGTTCGGTCCTCTAAAAGTTGTTCTTTGGATTCTAGAACCAACGACCGGCAACAAGGCACACCGGGGGGAACTGTTCGGTTTTGCAAAGATTCCTCTCCGCGGATTCGACTCTAGCGGGGAGTAGGTCGGTTGTTTTCGTGGATTAGCGTTTATCCGCGAAGCTGCATTGGAACGTGCTCATGCCGAACATACTAAAAAAAGCCGCATCCAATGAAGAATGCGGCTTTGAAGGCAACTGTTGAGAAATGACAGTTGCGGACCCTTATATCAGAGGAGACTTAAATTTTTTCCAGGCGCACAGGAATACCGGTACGGCAGTTGCCGGCTGCCCAGTAGTCGTTAAGTGCAGAAACCTTGCCCGGACGCGTTGGGTCATACGGCACCAAGTGGTTGACTGCTACACCTCCGGCGCGAGCTTTGATGCCAGGTAGTTTCTTGCCGTCAACGATGCGGTCTTCCGCGCCGTAAGCCCAGTGTCCGTATGCATGAGCAATACAGACTGCACCCGGTGCGACACCTTCGTCGCAGTAGAGAATGCCCTGAGCCGGTGTGCCGTTGGGGCTTACGATGCGAACTTTGTCGCCCTTCTTCAGGCCAAGCTTTTTAGCGGTGGCGGAGTGCACTTGCACGAAGTTCTCGGGAGAGATTTCCGTGCAGTGAGCAAAGGCAACGGAGTAGTTGCTGCGCAAAATGGGCTTAAAGCTGCTCATGAGCAACGGGAAGTCTTTTTTACTCCAATGCTTGCTCCAGCTGTCACCGTTAAAGAAGCGGGGTTCGTCAAGCACGGGCACGCCCGGATAAGGCTTGCCGGAGTAGCAGTGACGAATGGCAGGCATGGCAGGATTGAAGAATTGCAGATACTTGCCGCCGCCGTTGAACATGAAGTTGCCGTTGTAGCGCTCGGGTTCGTCATAGTAACCGCCGCGAGACAGCAAGGCTTCGACCTTGGCGGCCTCAGCTTTGGTCAGACGCGGAGAAACCATCTTCATTGCGCGATCCAGACCGGCAAATTTACGGTCGGAGGCCGTCACCTTGGGCAGGTTTGCGCACTGTTCGGCGACGTTGCTCAAATAGCGTGCATACCAGTCGTCATAGGTAAGCAAATCCGCTTTGCCGCCATCTTTTTTAGCGATAGCTCCCTTGCCGAAGCCCGGAAGCTTCATGGCTGCCGCGCAGTCAAAGAGGAACTCTTCCATGCAAACATGGCGTCCTTTCTTATTGACAACGGTTCGCGGTTCAACGACCGGAACACCTGCCACGACGCAGACATTAAAGTTGCCCCACGTACGGTCGCAAGCGTATTCCTCGTACATGACACGATCAGGGATGATGTAGTCGGCGTAGCAATTTGTCTCATTGATAAAAGCGTCAATTGCGACAAACAGCGGCAAAGACTTGGGATCCTTAACTGCATCAATGACTTTGGAGTTAATGCTTGATGCGCTGTAGAGCACATTACTGCGCCAATTGATGAGAGCCTTGGCAGGATACGGATCCTTGTTGGCCAAAGCTACAAACATCTCCGCAGCATTGCCCGCCACGTAACCCGGGTTCATCGGGTGATACACATGGCTGGCGGGGTAGGGGTTCTTGCCTGCTTTGACCTTTTCTTTGTATTCGGTCGAATCTTCGTAGGGAGCATTGAAGCAGACATTCATGGTGGCTGTTTGTTCAGCAGCCCCGGCAACCTCACCAAGGTTGTAGTTTCCTTCAAAGCCCATGAAGGCGCCGTTGCCGTAGAGGGCGCCGCCCTTGACGTCATGACTGCCCGCGAGCGAATTAAGGATGCAAAGCAACCAGGCGCTCATGATGGCATCAGCACCGTTGTTGCCGGCATTGGACACGGCGACAACGCGGCGGTTGTGCGAGCAGAACTCCCGTGCAATTTCCTGCATACGTTCAACCGATGCGCCGCATCGCTGAGAGTACTCCTTCATGGAATAGCGAAGGGCCTCTTTACGCAGAAGTTCAAGGCTTGATACGAGACGAACGCTGGAGCCGTCGGTCTTTTTGAAGGAACCGTCCACAAAAAGGTCGGCCGGACCGGCTGTTTCGGCATTGACCAACTTACCGTCGACAGCGACGACGCCTTGGGCATCCTTACCCAAGCCGAAATCTTTGGCCAGAGCCGGCGTTTGCGTCTTAACGTCAATCAACAGCGTTGCATTGGTCCAGTTGATTTCGCCGTTTTTCTTGGCGCAAGCTTCGTTGGGGTTACGCAGGAAAGACTCCAGATAGAGCTTTTCTTCAAAAATCGTGCGTACCAAACCGTAAAGGAATGCAGTATCGCTGCCGGGAAGAATCGGCTGCCAGCGTGCTTCGGTATTGTTCACAACATTGCCGCGCAAAATGGGGTCAACGCAAACGTATTTCACCTTGCGATCGACTCGTGCATCGGCGACAGCGCGACCAAGACGGTTGATACTTGCTCCGGAAGAGCCCGGCGAAGTGCCCATGAAAATGGCGTATTCGAAATTGTTCCAATCGACATCGCACATACCGGCTGCCACTTCAGGGGCCAAGCCGAGCGAATAGCCGACGCCGACTGCAGCGCCGCAGTATGCATGTTTGGTGCAAAGATTGACGGAGCCGAAGGCCTGCGTGATGAAGCGACGATAAAAGCCGCCGCGCATGGTGTCTTCTTCGTTAAACGTCGCAAAAAGCTGATTGGCGGCCGTGCCGAATTCAGGATAGCCTTTGCGAGCGGGCGTTTTAAGGTCGCGGATTTTTCTCAGACCGTCGACATGACCTTCGCCAAACAGATTGCCGCCTTCGACAATTTCCTTTACTGCCTGTTCGTAGGAAATGGTCTTCCACTTGTTTTCACCGCGCTTGCCGGCGCGCTTGAGCACTTGAGTGACTCGTCGCGGATCAGTGATGCTGTCGGGGCCCGATGAACCTTTGCCGCAAACCGTTGCGCGATGTTCCAGGCCTGCATCGCCGGTGAGCATTTCAAACGCTTTTTCAACCGGAGTGTTCAGAGGCAAAGGTTTGCCGCCGGAGACCACCTCGCAGTACGGGTTGCCGGCCACTCTCGTGACCGTATTTGTTTTTTCATCCACACGATAGCGAAGACCGCACATATTGTTGCAGGTAAAGCATCGGGTAAAGCCGACGCGGATGCCGTCACGCACCTGCAACTTGCCGTTGACACGGACGAATTCGGGGGCTGCGGCGTTACCGAAGACGGGTTTTTTGATGTTTTGACTCATGTGAAATCCTCTTAACGCTGCCATTGAATCGGTTTAGTCTGAAGCATGGCCTTATCATCGATGTCATCAGGCAGACCGATGTAGAAGATGTTGGGTTTGGTGCCAAGGTCGGACAACAGAGCGTAAACCTTGTTTTCTTTCACCAGGCGATAAATTTCGCTGTTTTCGTCATTCAGGTCGCCGAATACGCGAGCCTTGCCGATGCAAGTTTCCACGCAAGCCGGCAACAGCCCTTCCTGTAATCGGTGGATGCAGAAATTGCATTTTTCGGGAGCTGTCTTAAATTCGGGATCAGCCTTGCGGGCGCCGTACGGGCAGGCTTTGGTGCAAGCCTGACAGTGGATGCACTTGTTGTAGTCAATGACGACGATTCCGTCTTCGGGACGTTTGTACGTGGCTTTGGCGGGACACACGGCTACGCAGGGCGGGTTGTCGCAATGGTTGCATTGGTGCGGCATCGGCAAGACAGCGCTGCCGAAGGACTTTCCTGTGACCGTGACTTGACTGACGTCGGTTCGGCTGCGGCCGACAGGCGTCTTGTTTTCCATGGCGCAGCTTACGGTGCATGAAAGGCAGCCGGTGCAGCGTCGAACGTCAAAGACCATGGCATAGCGCTTGCCGGGGGTTTTGGCCAAGAGCTGCGCGCTGGGAATCAGGGTAAAAGCCGTTCCTGCCGCCATCATCTCTAGCAGTGAGCGTCGATTGATCAGCATAGTTTTTCTGTGTACGTAGGAGCCGAGCTCCGTCCGAACGAGAATCGTTCGGGCAGAGTCCGGCTGAATTTAGGAGGTAGAGACAGACAAGTTACTTGGAGACCTTGGCGTACCACAGGTTGTGGTTCTGCTTGGCCCAGTTTTCGTCGCACTTGCCGTTGATCATGTTCTGCATGCCGCCTTCGCTCATCACAGCGCCCATGAAGATATGGATCACGGTGAAGGCGCCGAGCACGACAGCACTGATGATGTGGATGATCAGAGCCAGCAATGCGCCGTTCTTATCCACTCCGCCGAAAAGATCCGGATAGAGCATCATCAGGCCTGTGACAATCAAGGCCAGGCCGAAGATGAAGACGGTCCAGAAATAAGCCTTCTCACCGGCGTTGGCAAAACCAGCATCCGGATGCTTGGCTTTACCGCCGAAGTTGATGTACCCACCGAGGCAGGCAAACCATTTGGCGTCGCAGCTTTCAGGGAACTGACGAGCAGCCCATTTGATCATGATGATCACGGCGCCGACGATGAAGGGGAAGGCGAAGAAGTTATGGAACATCACGCTTGCATCCACAAAGGAGGCAAAGTGCGTCGGGCTCATCAGAGGCTCGAGCCAGAAGCGGCCGGCACCGATGACCAATCCCGAAAGAATCAGGATCAGGCAGGGAATGGCGGCAAGCCAGTGCAGAGCCACATCAAGCGGAGACCAGCGGTTGATCAGTTTTCCGGAAAAGCCGTTTTCAAGCTTTGCCCGGCCATTGAAGATCACGAAAATCGTGAAGAGAATGGCGACGAGAACAACGCTCATGAAAATGACGTTGCCGATCGTTGCAGCCGATTGAACGAAGGAAAGGTAACCTTCGCTAACGCCTTCGGGCAGATAGGTCTTGGTGTAAGCCGGGTTGCTGGCGTAGCCCAACAATTGAGGAATGTCGTTGTTGACAACATGCTCCTGGACTTGCATCCAAAACTCGGGCTGGTGCACGGCGGTCTCTTCGGCAGCGGCGGCCGCCGTTGTGAGGGTCATGCCGGAAAGGAAAGCCAATTTTTTCATATCGAATCCTTTGTCCCGTGAAGGGAACGGGGAGGTTGAACGACAGCAGTCGTCTCTTCCCCTGACATGGTGTTGCTAAGTGCAATGTCCTTGTGCTGAACCGTGAGCAGTTCGGAAAGCGCCTGTGCCCAAGCGCGCCAGAACGGATGTCTGGCATCCTGCTGCATGGCTTCGAGGAACTTCCCGGCCCAGTGGCCGAGATGTTCAGCCCAGAAGCGAGATGCCGCTTCTCTGAGCAGTTCGGCTTCCTGCGTTTTGCCTTCTTTTTCGTAGGCTGACGCAAAAGCATGCGTGGCGTAACAGAACTCCAGTTCATAGCCGAAGAAGTCAACGGGCTCGTTCATGTCGCCGACAGCGAGTCCGATTTCTTCATAGGAGTACTGAACGGCGGCGCTGAAACGATTGTTCAGCACACGTCTTCCGGTACGCCAGACGCTTTCGTAGGGCGGCACGGTCAGTCGATAAGGACCAATGCACATACGATTGAATTCCGCTTCGGCTTCGTCGGTGTCGCTCGCGGCCTGAGCGCACGCCAGTGCAAGGTCTTTGCGTTCGTATTTCTGAGCCCAGATTCCGAGCTCTTCATAGACCGAGGCCTTGGCAGGATGAAAGACGGGCTCTTTGAACAGCTTCAGAGCCGACACAAACGAATCGATCTGCGAGACAGTCATCAACGACGCTCCCTGATGATGATCATGTTGGGTTCATTGATGCCGTTCTTGTAGCCGATGCCGGAGCGCGAGGCAGATTTCTTGCTCGCGAGCACCTGAGCGATATTGCCGGCTTCAAGACACTTCACCGGGCAGCCGTCGACGCAAGCCGGGTTCAGACCCGCATCAAGCAGCTCAACGCAGAGGTTGCACTTGGCAGCCTTGCCGTCGAGCTTGCTGATGACGATTGCGTCATAGGGGCAAGCGCTCTTGCAGAGACCGCAGCCCGTGCAACGGTTGCGATCAAGCACCACGATGCCGTCGGGACGTTTCGTAAAGCAGTTGGCCGGACAAACCGCCATGCAGCTCGGATTGGTGCAATGCATGCAGGCGTGCGAGAGCCACACGTCGCGGACTCGACCCTCAGCGTCCTTGACCTCATAGAGATCAACCTTGCGGAAGCGAACGTCTTCAGGCAATTCGTTATGAATTTGGCAGGCTACCGTGCATCCGCCGCAACCGACGCAGTTTTCCTGGCGGAAGATGAAGCCTTTTTGCAGTTTATTTGTCATGGTCTATCCTCCTTCAGGCCTTTTCCACGTTCACGCGGGTGGAATGGTATGCAGAGCATCCACCCATATCGGTCAGACGCGAAGTCGTCAGCGTATTGGTGTTGTTCTTGCCGTAAGGATTGGTGCTGCGCCAATTGCACTTGGCGGTACGAACAACGCCGGGTCCGACGCGTGTAGACACACGTGCGATGAAATAAGCTTCGCCGCGCTGGTTGGTCAAACGAACTCGATCGCCCATCTTGATGCCGAGTTTCTGGGCATCTTCCGGACTGATTTCGCATTCGTAAGCGTTAAATGCGCGGATGTACTTCACGTTGTAGAAGGAGGAATTGACACGCTGCGGAATACCGGGAGAGAGCAGACGGAACGGAAGTTTCTTCTCAACTTCGGGCATATCGTCTTCGCACAGGCCCAGATCGATGACCGGATCGAAACCGGCGCGCTTCATCATTTCGGAATAAAGCTCGATCTTGCCGGATTCAGTGCCGCACTTGCCGCCGGAGCGTACGGGAACGCTGGAGGGATAAGGCAGCTTGATCCACTTTTCCTTCTGCAGGCGTTCGAGGGTGATGCCCTGATACCAAGGTGCCTTGGTATTGAGCAGCTGGCGCATGATGTCAAAGGACGTATCCTTGAAGGCCTGGTCCTTGAAGCCCATGCGGCGGCCCCATTCGGCAAAGAAGTCCCAGTTGGGCATGGATTCGCCGACCGGTTCGATGACTTTTTCGCAAATCTGCAGGAACCAGCCGTGGTAGTCGCCGATGATGTCGTCCGTTTCAAACTGCGTGGAGGCAGGAAGAACCAAGTCGCAGTATTCCATGCTGTCGGTCATGATCATGTCGAAGCCAACGACGTAAAGATCGTCGCGCTTGAGATTTTCGATGACCTGATTGACGTTGGGCGAAACGGCGACCGGATTCCCGTTGTAGAAGAAGAACAGATGAATCGGCTTGATCGGCTGCGGTGGCGTCGTGTGATTGTCGATCAAGTTCTGGCTTGTCGGATTCTTAGCCTTCAATGCCTGATCCAGGTCGGTCATGTTGACATGTTGTTCCTTGCCGGTCAGGAAGTAGTTGCCGCGACCGTCAAAGTTGTTCATGCCGGTGATACTGCGGACATTGTCATAAATAATGCCGGCATTGGGACGGTCAAACATGCCGCGAAGAGCGTGCATGATGGCGATGGCGCGAGTCATGCGGGCGCCGTTGTAGTTGCGCTGCATGCCATAGCCGCCGCGGATGATGCAGTTCTTGGACTTGCCGTAGAGGGCGGCAAACTTTTCGATTTCGGCGCGTTTGCAACCGGTGACGCGCTCAATGTCTTCCCATTTGACGGAGTTGACCTTTTCGAAAACCTTGTCGGCGCCGATACAGCACTTGTCCAGGAATTCGTGATCAATGGTTTCGTCGTGAGCGATCAAATACTTCATGACGCCGGTCGCAACCCAAGCGTCACTACCCGGGTAGTTCTGCAGGTAGACGTCGGCTTGCGAGCAAATCGGCGTGCGGTTCGGGTTGACCGCAAGCACAACACCGCCCTTGTCACGCATTTGATTGATAAGCTTGATGCCGTGCACGTTGGAGACGGTTTCGTTGAAGCCCCAGCTGATGTAGCAGTCGCAATTCGGGATTTCATCGGGATCGGGACCGTCAGTCGTACCCTGAACGGAACCGTAACCCCAGACACCGGCTTCCGTGCACACCAGGCGATCCAGATAGCTGGCGCCTAGGCGGTTAAAGAAGCGTTCGCCGGAAGCGTGCATGCCGATGGCGCCGTAGTTGCCCGAGTAGGAATAGGGCAGAACGGCTTCAGGACCATATTTGGCAACGACTTCCTTAGTCTTGGTAATGAGTTTGGCCCATGCTTCTTCCCAAGTGATGCGGCGCCACTTGTGCGAACCCTTTTCGCCGATGCGTTCCATCGGGTGAAGAATGCGATCCGGGGCATAGGTGTACTCAACATAGGTCAGCCCCTTTACGCAGGGACAAGTTCCTGTCTTGGCTTGCTTTTCAGCGCCGCTTACGTAAGTCATGCGGCCGTCTTGAACGCGGAATTTCATCAAGCAGCGGTCAGCACAGTTGCGCAAGCAACTGTGGTACTTGACCGTACCAGCACGCTTGTTGAGCAGTTCGGGTTTGGCGCCCAGAGAGTTCATCGCATGCGCAGTTTCGGGGATAAGCCCCGAGAGGCTGCCGACGACGGCCATAGCGCCAGTGCCTTGCAGCAGTGTACGGCGGGAAATGCTCGGCATTGTTTTTCTCCTGGTAAATGATCTCCGTCTTGATTTACGGAGTATTTGTGCCGTGGAGCCGCATTTGGGGAAGTTGCGGTATCACGGTCCTTTGTTGTTGCTTTCTGAGGGGATTCAATGGTTTTATGACTTGGGATGTATCTCCTTTGAATTGGCTTGCAAGGCCAATTTCCAGTCTTCAGCCAGTCCGTCGACGAGTTGCCGAAGAACCCACTGAAACACCGGCGACTGGTTGGTGTGGCCGTAAGCGATATAGTTGCCGATGGGTTTGACTGCGCTGCGCAGTTTGCGGATGCGAGTCAAGATCGGAGTCGGAAGTTTGATGTAGTCCAAGCCCGTAACGGTGTTGGCGAAACGAAGCGTGAATTGGTTGCAGATGACCGCAACGGAATCGGATGAGGCAATCAACTGAAAAGCCGAGGCAACGGATTCCGTATAGGCGCGTACGCACATATTCGATCCGACCTCATGGCAAACGTCGACCAGCAGAGGACTGCTGTTGTCTCGGTAATTGTCGATTTCAACAAGCGGATAGCAGGACAAATCCGAGGCGCTGAAGTCGCCTGACAAAAGCGGATGTCCTTTGCGGCACAGCAAAAAGATGTCTCCCGTTTGCGAGAAACATTCAAAATTCAGACGGTTGTCGTTAAAACCTTCGTACACGACGGCGTAGTCAACCGTTCCGTTCAAAAGCTCATTGACGCAATCGTAAGTAAGCGCGCTTACATGAAAATGCATGCGCGGAGCCAACGGCTGAATGCGTGTTTGAATGACTCGCTGTACGGCGTAATTGAATTCGTCGTAAGCGCGAATTTCGATACTTCCCGTGCAAGTCGCCGGTAAAAAGCGCGTGTAACGCGTGTCAATTTTCCGCAGGATGGAAACAATGTCGCTCGTCGGAGAGGCAAGTTCGTGTGCCTTATTTGTCGGCACAAAACCATTGGCCGTGCGAACAAATAAAACGTCGTCAAAAACTGAACGTGCGGCAGCCAAAGCCCGACTGACAGTCGAGTTCGTAACACCGAGCTCCGCGGCGGCCAAGCTCGCGCTCTTGTGCTTGTATACAGCCAAGAAAATCTTGAGTTGCTGGACGGTGAGTTGGTCGACGGACATGAGGTTTATCCATTAAGAGTTAAGTCGAATATAGCAGTGAGGGTGGATGTTCCCGCCCTGAAAATATTGATGAAAATCAAAGTCAACAAAATTGCAATGAGGTAAATTTTCGTTTTTTGAAAAACGAAATAGCTTTGAAATCAATACGTTAGGCGAGAAAGAAAAGGATCATCAAATGATCTTTTTTATGGCTGAGGAAGATCGAAAAGGCGTAAAAGATCGGCTCTGACGACCGCTATTTTTTAATGTAATAGCGAAATGGGGAAAATTACGCTCTTTTTGGGAAATGAGAGAGCGGTGAAGTGAGATCAGGCAGGAAGTTCGAAGATGTTTGGACGATAAGCCGCATCCCGTTTTTGGTTGGGAACCAAAAGCTTAAGTGTTGGAAGGTGTTTTTCGGCACCGGCAACAAAGTAGGTGCAACGGAAAATATCGCTGGAAGACGAGTTTAACAGACCGGCTTTTTGAAGTCGCATGCGTACGACACGTGCAACGGGTTTGCCCGGTTCCAACAGTTCCACTTCGGGCCCCATGATTTCCGAGATTGCTTCGGAAAGAAACGGGTAGTGCGTACAGCCAAGCACGAGTTTGTCCGCACCTGCATCTTTGATGGGGGTCAGATATTTGAGAAGAAGTTTTCGCGTGGTTTCGCTGTTGAAGTCTCCGCGCTCCACGCACTCCATCAATCCGGGAGCGGCTACGGTCACCACTTTGACGTTGCCCGCAAAGCGCCTTAAGAGTGACAGATAGCGCGCGCTTTCCGTGGTTCTGCGGGTGGCGATGACGCCTATGACGCCGGTTCGGGTTTGAGCGGCGGCAGGCTTGACCGCCGGTTCGATTCCGATGATCGGAATCGATAACTCCTTGCGCAAAATGTCGGCGGCTGCGGCCGTTGCCGTGTTGCACGCCAGCACCACTGCCTTGGCCTGCTTTCGTAAAAGAAAATGCACGATGGCACGCGTGCGCTCCACGATGAAACTTTCGGGTTTGTCGCCCCAAGGCGTGTGGGCACAGTCGGCGCAGTAGAGGAACTGCTCGTTGGGCAGTTCCTCACGCAGCGCTTTCAGAACGGAAAGCCCGCCCAAGCCGGAGTCGAGAACGCCGATCGGATCGCGTGCCGCAGGCATGACGGGTTACGGCTTGGTCTTGTCGGCTGCGGCACGGCCGAGACGGTCATTGACGGCAGCCCATGCGGGATCCGAGGGCGGAGCCTGCACTAGGATTTTCTTGGCGCCGCATGCGTCCAGATCGTGCATGGCTGCATAGAGAACGTGTGCGTAACCGGCGACATCACCGGGCGCCACGATGCAGCGGCGAGCCTTGGTCTGCACTTTCTGCGCAAGTTCGCTTTGGCCGCACATCAAAAAGGCGGTTTCTTCGAGAGCAATGTCTTCGAGGTGCGCTTCCAGTTCTTCCGTGGGCACGATTTGCAGCTTTGTCTGCGGCGCATAGTGACTCTTGAGTCGCCCGGAAACGCGCGGTGCGTTTTCTCCGGCATCGAGTACCTCAAAACCGAGCTTTTCGGAGAGCATGGCGGCGGTCACGGCGCCGTGACGCAAAATGGTGGGCCTTTCCGAGGTGAGGTTCACAATGGTCGACTCGACACCGACTTCGCATTCGCCGCCATCGAGGATCATGTCGAGCTTGCCTGCGGGCTTAACGCCCAGATCATCGGCCACGTGCTTGGCGTTGGTCGGAGAAATGCGGCCGAACGTGTTGGCCGAAGGCGCCGTCACGGCCTTGTGTGTGGTGCCGGCAAAGCGCTTCAAAAGCGCACGCATCACCGGGTGAGAAGGGCAGCGGATGGCCACGGTGTCCTGACCGCCGGTGACGGCGTCGTTGACACGATCGCTCTTTTTGAAGACCAACGTAAGAGGCCCCGGCCAGAATGCATCCGTGAGCGTCTTGGTGCACTCGGGAATTTCCGAGACCCAGGCCGACAGTGCTTCAAAGCCCGTCACGTGCACAATCAAAGGATGATCGGCAGGGCGGCCTTTGGCCGTAAAGGTGCTGCGCACGGCCGTCGGGTTGTCGGCGTCTGCCGCCAGTCCGTAGACGGTTTCCGTCGGGACGGCAACGAGACCTCCCGCAGCAAGCACCTGCGCCGCTTTTTCGATGTCTTGCAGCGTTTTGTCCGAAAGCGTTGTTTCCGTGGCCATTTCGCGTCTTCTCCGTTACAGAGGTTCGGGAAGACCCAGAACCGAAGCGGCACGCTTGGCGCGCGAAAGTGCTTCTTCCTGTGAGGCACCGAGCACCGTTACGTGGCCCATCTTGCGTGCGCGGCGAGCTTCGGCCTTGCCGTAGAGATGCAGCTTGACGCCTTCGATTTTGAGAAGTTCTGCCCAGTTGGGTTCGCGGTGATTGTCGTTTTCGTCAAACCACAGGTCGCCTAGCAGGTTGAGCATCACACCGTGGCACAGCGCCGACGTGTCGCCCAAGGGCAGACCGGCCATGGCGCGAACCTGCTGCTCGAACTGGCTGGTGACGGCCGCTTCGATCGTGACGTGACCGGAATTGTGCGGACGCGGAGCCATTTCGTTGGCCGAGACCGAACCGTCGGTGAGGACGAAGAATTCAATGCACAAAACGCCCTTGTACTGAAGCGTTTCGGCAATACGTGCGGCGTAGTCGCGCACCTTTTGGCTCACCTCGTCGGTTACTCGGGCCGGGAAAACGGTTGTGGCGAGAATGCCGTTGCGGTGCACGTTTTCAAACAAGGGAAATGTGACGGTCTCACCGGTGAGCGAACGCACGACGATCACCGAGACTTCTTTTGCAAGCGAAAGCTTCTTTTCGAGGATGCACACGCGGTTGCCGAGTTCGGCAAAGGCGGCCTTGGTTTCGGCGATGTTGTTGACGCTTCTCTGGCCTTTGCCGTCGTAGCCCATGCGGGCGGTCTTCAGAATTGCCGGGAAAAGCGATGCGTCCAGGGAGTCCGCATCGTCGGCCGACAACAGCGCGGCGTGGGGTGCCACGGGGACGCCCGCAACGCTTTGCAAGAAGGTCTTTTCATCGATGCGATCCTGGGCGATTGCCACGGCGTGGGAGGCCGGAGCCGTGACGCAGGCGCCATCGGCTGCCAAGGCGCTCAGCACTTCGGCGGGCACGTTTTCAAACTCGGTGGTGACGGCCGCCGTCGTTTGACGCAGCTCTTCGATGGCCTTCTTGTCGGTGTAGGCGGCGTCAATGTGATAGGCACTCACCTCCGAAGCGGGGCATTTGCCCTTTTCGAGCACTTTGACTTTGTAGCCCATGCTTGCGGCGGCTTGCGCAAACATGCGGCCGAGCTGGCCGCCGCCGAGAAGACCGAGAACGGAGCCGGGGGGAAGAGGGAAATTGGCTTGCATACAAACGATGGCAGTGGAAAGTGTTTGATTAGAGAGCGGGCAAAGTCATGTTGCGGGCTTTTTCGTTCTGTGCCTTACGGAAGGCCTGCAGCTTGGCGTAAAGCGCCTCATCGGTGACCGCAAGGATGCTCACGGCGTAGAGTGCGGCATTGGCGGCGCCGGCCTCACCGATTGCAAATGTTGCCACGGGAACGCCCTTGGGCATCTGAACGATCGAAAGAAGGCTGTCTTCGCCGCGCAGGTACTTGGAAGGAACGGGAACGCCCAGAACGGGAACGACGCACTTGGCGGCAATCATGCCCGGAAGGTGAGCAGCTCCGCCTGCACCGGCGATGATGCACTTGATGCCGCGTTCCTTGGCGGTTTCGGCGTATTCGAACATCTCGTCGGGCATGCGGTGGGCGCTCACGACGCGGGCTTCATAGGCAACGCCCATGTCCTTGAGAACGAGAGCAGCATTCTGCATCACGGCCCAGTCGGAGTCCGAGCCCATCACGATGCCCACAACGGGCTTTTGCGCAGTGTTTTCAGTCATGACAAAAATTCTTTCGAGATCAAGAAAGCAAAGGTGCGCTCAGGCTTTGGCAAGCCCGGGCGCACGATCAAAGACGGTTAAAAAATCCGGATATCGAAATTATTCAACATCTTTACCGGAGAGCTTCACCAGCGCTTCGCGGTACTTGGCAGCCGTCTTTTCGATGATTTCAGCGGGCGGCACCGGAGCGGGCGGCGTCTTGTCCCACGTCTGAGTTTCAAGCCAGTCGCGGATGAACTGCTTGTCGTAAGAGGGGGGCGACATGCCGACTTCGTAACTTTCGGCCGGCCAGAAGCGCGAGCTGTCGGGCGTGAGGACTTCGTCCATGAGGCACACCTGACCGTTTTCGTCCAGACCGAATTCAAACTTCGTGTCGGCAATGATGATGCCCTTCGTGGCGGCGAAGTCGGCGGCCTTCTTGTAGAGCGAGATCGTGAGGTCGCGCAACTGCGTGGCAATCGATTCGCCGTAGAGCTCGACGACCTTTTCAAAGCTGATGTTTTCGTCGTGAGTGCCCACCTCGGCTTTGGCTGCCGGCGTGAAGATCGGTTCGGGCAGCTTTTCGGCCTGCTTGAGACCTTCGGGCAGTTTGATGCCGCACACGCAGCCGGTGGCCTGGTAATCCTTCCAGCCGCCGCCGATGATGTAACCGCGGGCAACGCATTCGATGAGGATGGGCTTTAAGCGCTTGACGACCATGGCACGGCCGCGGACCTGTTCGCGCTCATCTTCGGCGACGACCGTTTCGGGATCGATGCCGGTGAGCTGCGTGGGCATGCCTTCGGCAAGTTTTTCAAACCAGAAGTTGGTCAAAGCCGTGAGCACCTTGCCCTTCTTGGGAATCGGTACGGAAAGGATGACGTCAAAGGCGCTGATGCGGTCGGTGGCGATCATCAAGAGCTTGTCTTCGCCGACGGCATAGCACTCACGTACTTTGCCGCGGTAGACCAGAGGAAGGCTCTTGATGGAGGTCTGCATGATATCGGGCATGTCCGATTGTCTCCGTCAAGGAAAATGAAAATCGACGCACGGTGATCGCGAGCTTGAAGTCGCATCCAAGCCCGTGGAATGAACCGCACTGTAGCCGCTTAATTTTAAGCGCAAAGCGCTCTTCTCGCTTACACAAAAGTGCGCATTCGCTCAGTTTTTCTTTTTTTCAGGAAAAAGCTTCGAAATTCCTTTGACAAGACTGCCGACCAAAACGGCCGAAATCAGTGTGCCTTCGCGGATGCCGACGATTTCGTTCAATATGAGAAAGCCCAAAACGGCGGCCGACAAAACGAGAAAGCAGTCGAAAAACACCTTGATGGTTCCGAAGGCTTTCCGAGTTACCACAGAAATAGCGAGCACTGCGCCTTCGCCCGGCTGAACCAAAGTTTTGGATCGGACTTGCAGCACGATGCCGACGGCCAGCCACAGGTTGCCGGCCAGGCTCATGACCAGACCTGCTGGCCACGATGTTGGTTCGATCAGTTTGGCAACAGCCATGCCGAGGTCAATGAAGATGCCGAAAACAAGCACAGCCGGAATTTGCAGGATGTTCCACTTGGGCATGGCTTTTCCAAGCAGCACCGCTTCAATCAAATAGAACAGAAGATTGATGAGAAACGTGGTGGTGCCGAAGGAAAGACCGGTAATGGCGGTCAGCGTCCACGGAACCGAACTGATCGGTGTGGTGCCCAAACCCGACGTCGTCGTCAGCGCGATACCGAAAGAGGCACAAGCCGTGCCGAACAGCAACATAAAAATGCGAAACGGCAGATGCTTTCGATTGGACTGTGAGGTGGCGTTTGTGTCGGTTGAATTTTGGTTGTTGATGGTCAAAGTTAGTTGCTCCGTTTGCGCCGCATTGTACGGCGAGGCTCACTCTGTTCTGTTGACACATTTAGTCGGATCAATCCGACTCGGTTTGTTCCGACTAAGTTAAGCACTCATTCAAATGCGAGATCTTGTGACATTGCGATCGTGTTGTGATTGGATGTTTCGTTAATCGTGCGGATACGTGCGTATGAAACCAACTGCATAAAACCTTGTAGGAGGAATTCAATAATAAATTTGGGCTAAATCAGGCCTTTGGCAATTAACTTGTCAAGCGACCAATTCCTTTATTGCGGCATTCTTTATCTCCGATACAGTAAGAAAACTTGGCTCGGAAAGCCAGATAAAACAACGATTCGGAGCCTTCCTCGGGGCCGAAAAAAGCTTTCCAGTGCCGGAACAAAAAAACTCGAACAAAAGGGAGAACTTCATGACTAGTTCGCAAGCCGTGCGGCAGGAGGCTGCCGCAAAAGGCCTGTATCGTCCGGATGCCGAGCACGACGCCTGCGGTGTCGGCTTTGTGGCCAATATCAAGGGACATGTATCGCACAAGATCATTGAAGATGCTTTGCTCATCCTTCACAATCTTGATCATCGCGGCGCCGTCGGTGCCGATCCCCTGTGCGGTGACGGTGCGGGCATTCTGATTCAGATTCCGGATGCGTTTTATCGTGAAGAAATGGCAGCGCTCGGAGTCAAACTCCCGGCGCCCGGCGACTATGGCGTCGGCATGATCTTTCTGCCGAGGGAGCCCGCTTCCCGCCAAGCCTGCGAGCAGGAGCTCGAACGCATGGTCAAAAAGGAAGGCCAGGTGGTGCTCGGCTGGCGCGACGTGCCCGTGGATCAAACGATGGAAATGAGCCCGACGGTGCGGGCCTCCGAACCCGTCATTCGTCAGATCTTTATCGGTCGCGGCCCCGACGTGATGGTTCAGGATGCCCTCGAGCGCAAGCTTTATGTGATTCGCAAGAGTGCTTCGCATCGAATCCAGTCACTGAAACTCAAACACGGCGGCGAGTATTTCGTACCCTCGATGAGTACGCGCACCGTGGTCTACAAAGGTTTGCTTTTGGCTGATCAGGTCGGACGCTACTACAGGGATTTGCAAAACCCTGCTTGCAAGAGTGCCGTTGCCGTCGTGCATCAGCGCTTTTCCACCAATACGTTCCCGGCCTGGGCCTTGGCTCATCCGTATCGCTACATCGCACACAACGGCGAAATCAATACCGTCAAGGGAAATTACAACTGGATTCGCGCTCGGGAAAACGTCTGGAAGTCGGCCGTTTTGGGAGACGACGTCAAAAAGCTCGTGCCGCTCATCTATGAAGGGCAATCCGATACGGCCAGCCTGGACAACGCCGTTGAGCTGCTCGTAATGGCGGGCTATTCGCTGCCGCAGGCCATGATGATGCTGGTGCCGGAGGCGTGGGAACGCTCCGAAACGATGGATGCCGATCGGCAGGCGTTCTACGCCTACCATGCTCCGATGATGGAAGCCTGGGACGGGCCGGCGGCGTTGGTCTTTACGAACGGCGTACAGATCGGTGCCATGCTCGATCGCAACGGTCTGCGGCCGGCGCGCTACATCGAAACGGAAGACGACACGGTGGTGTTGGCCTCTGAAGTGGGCGTATTGCCCATTCCGGAAGGTCGCGTCCGCCGCAAATGGCGCATTGAGCCGGGCAAAATGCTCTTTATCGATACGGTGCAGGGCCGCATCATTTCCGACGAAGAAATCAAGAATCAGGTGGCGCTCGACAAGCCTTATCGAGAGTGGGTGGAGCGACTCAATCTGCGTTTGGCTGATCTCAGCGCCGATGAAGAGTCAACCGCTCAAGCGCCGATGGCTGACGACCGATTGGCAGAGCTGCAGCGCGTATTCGGGATGACTCAGGAAGACGTAGACGTCGTTCTGATGCCGATGGCAACCAAGGGAATGGAGCCCACCGGGTCTATGGGAAACGACGCGGCTCTTCCGGTTCTTTCTCAAAAAACGCAGTCGTTTTTTGCCTACTTCAAACAGCTCTTTGCGCAGGTCACCAATCCGCCGATCGACCCGATCCGAGAGGAGTTGGTGACAAGCCTCATGAGCTTCATCGGCCCCAAGCCCAATCTCCTGGATGTCAACAACGTCAACCCGCCGCGGCGGATCGAAATTTTTCAGCCGGTGCTTGTTGAAAACGATATGGCCAAGCTGCGCACGATTGACGAGCACACGGCAGGAAAATTCCGCAGCTTCGAGATTGACATCACCTACCCGGCCGCCTGGGGCGACAGCGGCGTGGAGGCGCATCTGGCAAGTCTCTGCGCGCAGGCGGTCGATGCGATCGGCGAGGGCTACAACATCCTTATTCTGAGCGACGAAAACGTGAGCCGCGAGCGCGTGGCCGTTCCGGTTCTTCTGGCTTTAAGCGCGCTGCATCAGCATCTCATCCGGGAAGGATTGCGCACCAATACGGGGCTGATCGTGCACTCGGGGGCGGTTTTCGAGACGCATGACTTTGCGCTGCTTTTGGGGTACGGCGCCGAAGCTGTGCATCCGTATCTGAGTTTGGCACTGATCCGCAAGGCGGCTCCCTTGGCAGGGCTTTCGCCTGAGGATGCGGTGTCGCATTACGTCAAGGCCGTCGGCAAGGGACTCACCAAAGTAATGGCCAAGATGGGCATCTGCACGGTCATGAGCTACCGCGGAGCCCGCATCTTTGAAGCCGTCGGCCTTAACAGCGAGTTTGTGGACCGTTATTTTCACGGCACACCGTCCAAAATCGAAGGTTTGGGGCTGTTTGACGTCATGCGGGAGGCGGTTAAGCGGCACGACGCAGCCTACGCCAAACGCATGCCGATCAAGGCGCAATTGGATTCTGGCGGCCAATACGCTTGGCGTGCCGACGGCGAAGAGCATATGTGGACGCCCGAGGCGATCGTCAAGCTGCAGAGAGCGGCTCGCCAGAAGAACTATCAGACCTACAAGGAGTACGCATCAATCATCAACGATCAGAGCCGTCGGCAGATGACGCTGCGCGGTTTGTTGCGTTTTAAGACGGAAAACTGCACACCGGTTCCGATTGACGAGGTGGAGCCCGCCAAGGACATCGTCAAGCGTTTTGCGACGGGCGCGATGAGCATGGGCTCCATTTCTGCGGAGGCTCATGCGACGCTTGCCGTTGCCATGAACCGCATCGGCGGCAAGAGCAACACCGGCGAAGGCGGTGAAGATCCGAAACGCTATGAGGCCGAACTCAAGGCGGGACACTCCGTTGTCAAAAAAGGCATGACGGTTGCCGACGTTCTCGGACACGACCGCATTGTGGCCGACATCGAGCTCGAAGACGGTGACAGTCTGCGCTCGCGCATCAAGCAGGTGGCAAGCGGTCGCTTCGGCGTGACTGAGCAATATCTGGCTAGTGCCGATCAGATTCAGATCAAGATGGCTCAAGGCGCCAAGCCCGGTGAAGGAGGACAACTTCCCGGGCACAAGGTGACCGAATACATTGCCGAACTGCGCTATTCGGTGCCCGGCGTGGGGTTGATTTCTCCGCCGCCGCACCACGACATCTATTCGATCGAGGATCTGGCGCAGCTCATCCATGACCTCAAGTGCGCCAACGGCAAGGCCGACATTTCGGTCAAGCTCGTGAGCGAAACGGGTGTGGGAACGGTGGCCGCAGGCGTTGCCAAAGCTAAGGCCGACCATATTGTCATTGCCGGACACGACGGCGGTACGGGCGCAAGCCCCGTTTCTTCCGTCAAGCACGCCGGAAGCTGCTGGGAGGTGGGATTGGCCGAAACGCAGCAGACGCTTGTCGTCAACAAGCTGCGCGAGCGCGTGGTGCTTCAGGTCGACGGACAGATCAAGACCGGGCGAGACGTGGTGATCGGGGCCATGCTCGGAGCCGACGAGTTCGGGTTTGCCACCGCGCCTTTGGTGGTCGAAGGCTGCCTGATGATGCGCCAGTGTCATCTCAACACGTGTCCTGTCGGCATTGCCACGCAGGATCCTCAATTGAGGAAACGCTTCAAAGGGCAGCCCTCGCATGTGGTCAACTACTTCTTTTTCGTGGCCCAAGAGGTGCGTGAAATCATGGCGCAGCTGGGTGTTCGACGGTTTGAAGAGTTGATCGGACGCAGTGACCTTCTGGAGCAGCGAGACGACATTGACAACTGGAAGGCTCAAGGCGTCGATCTTGCACGAGTGCTGTACAGGCCGCAGAGCCGTCCTGAGGAACGGCGCCATCGTTTGGCCCAAAAGCATGATCTCGAAAAGAGTCTGGACGCACAAATTCTTGCCGAAATTGATCGGCACATCCGGCAAGGTCAGGCTGTTCGTAAAACCTATGCCATACGCAATATCAACCGTACGGTGGGCACGCAGATTGCGCACGCAATCGTTGATCTGTACGGCGCACAGGGCTTGGCCGACGATACGGTGTACCTGACGTTTAAAGGGACGGCCGGTCAGTCGTTCGGGGCCTTTGCGGTACCCGGCATGACGATGGTGCTCGAAGGCGACGCCAACGACTATGTCGGCAAAGGGCTCTCGGGCGGCCGCATCATCGTGAAGGCGGGAGATGACTTTCACGGCAAAGCGCAGGAAAACATCATTGCCGGCAATACGACGCTTTACGGAGCGACTTCTGGCGAAGCCTATTTCAACGGTGTCGCAGGCGAGCGCTTTGCGGTGCGTCTGTCGGGAGCAAGCGCCGTTGTGGAAGGCACGGGGGACCATGGCTGCGAATACATGACGGGAGGCACTGTGGTGGTGCTCGGCAAAACGGGGCGCAACTTTGCTTCGGGCATGTCGGGCGGTGTGGCCTACGTGTTTGACGCCGAGGGCGACTTCGAGTCGCATTGCAACACGTCGATGGTTGCGCTTGAGCGAGTTGTCGCGAAATCCGAGCAGAAGCGTTCGGGCGATTCGCGTACATGGCATCTCGGCAAGACCGATGAAGAGCTCTTAAAGGAGCTCATTGAGCGCCACGCGCGGTTTACGGGCTCCAAATTGGCCGCAGAATTGCTTGAGCATTGGAGCAATGCTCGCGCGCGTTTCGTGAAAGTGATGCCGCTTCAGTACAAGGAAGCGCTTTTGGCCGGTGCCGGTCGGCAATAACAGGAGACGACAATGACCGTAAACAAAAATCAGCCGAACGCACCGCTGCAGCGCATTGAGTTCGGTCACCAGAGCGTAGAAGAGCGCATCAAGCATTTCGGAGACTTCACGATTGCTCTCGATGACGAGCAGATTCATCAACAATCGATGCGCTGTCTGCATTGCGGTACGCCGTTTTGTTCGGCAAGCTGTCCGCTGCATAACCGACCGGTGGACTTCAATCGTCTCGTGCGTGACGGCAAGTGGCGAGCCGCCTGGGAGTGCCTGAATTCGACGAGCAGTTTTCCGGAATTTACAAGCCGCGTGTGTCCGGCCATTTGCGAAGCCGGCTGCACGCAGTATTACCTCGAAGACGCTGCCGTCGGTATTAAAACCATTGAGCGCGCCATCATTGATCGTGCGTGGCTTTCGGGTTGGGTCAAGCCCGTCAAGCCTCTGGTCAAAACGGGCAAGCGCGTGGCAGTGGTGGGGTCGGGCCCTGCGGGTCTGGCCTGTGCGCAGCAGTTGGCGCGAGCCGGACACAAGGTGACGGTGTACGAGAAAAACGAGAAGGCGGGCGGTTTGCTGCGCTACGGCATTCCGGACTTTAAGCTTTCCAAAGATCTCATCGATCGACGCATCGAGCAGATGCAGGCCGAGGGCGTTGTGTTCAAGTTCGGTACCGCAGTCGGCGTCAAGTCGTTTTCGCAGGGGGTGTTTTCACAGGCCCAAAAGACGGTGTCGGCAGACAAACTCAAGCGTAACTACGACGCTGTTGTTCTGGCGTGCGGGTCGGAGACGCCGCGGGATCTCAAGGTGCCGGGAAGGGAAGCCAAGGGCGTGCATTTCGCGCTGGAACTTTTGATCGGACAGAACCGTGCCGTTTCAGGCGAACTCGATGAAACGCCGATTTCCTGCAAGGACTGCAAGGCGGTCATCATCGGAGGCGGCGACACCGGCAGCGACTGCGTGGGCATCGCAAGGCGACAGGGCGCCGAAAGTATCGTTCAGCTCGACATCGGACCGTGTCCGCCTCTGCAGGAGGATAAGGCTGCCACGTGGCCCGATTGGCCTCGGAAACTTCGCACCTCATCGTCTCACGAAGAAGGCTGCGAACGGCTGTGGGGAATTTCCACCAAAGAGATTTTGGTCAATGATTCGGGAGCGGTGCGTGGACTGCATTGCGTGAAAGTGAGACTGGATCCGGCCACAAAGAGACTCACGCAAGAACCCGGGTCGGACTTTGAGATTGCGGCCGACCGCGTGTTTTTGGCAATGGGATTCGCACATCCGACCGAAGAACTCTTGGAGGCCTTCGGCATTCAACGCGATGCGCGGGGTAACGCCAAGGCGGGCACCGAGACGGATCTTCGACCGTTTGAATCGTCTGTCGCAGGAGTGTTTGCCTGCGGAGATACGCGAAGCGGTCAGTCGCTTGTCGTCCGAGCCATGAGCGAGGGACGCCGCTGCGCACGAGCCGTGGATCTCTATCTTATGGGAACGACGGAGCTGCCGGCTTTCCGAGCGTGACCTCAGGAGAGTTGCCGAGTCATACGAACACGGCAGCTCTCAGAAACAGAATCAGTGCGCCATGATCGGAGAGACGAAAGCGTCCCATAGCACCACGCACCACACAAAGATGCAGAACGTGAGCGCAAAGAGCACCGCGCAGCTGCCGGCATCCTTGGCGTACTTGCTCATGGGGTGAATTTCCGGGCCGATGCGATCAATTGCAGCCTCAACGGCGGAATTCAAGAGCTCGGTCACCAGCAGAAACACGAGGGCGAAAACCGCAAAGAGCTTGAGCGTGAAGGCGGCCGGGATGAAAACGAGGGCAACGAGGCCGATCACGGACAGAATGGATTCCTGGCGGAAGGCTTCTTCGGTTTGAAAGGCTTTCAAAAAGCCGTCTCGCGAGTAGCGCGTGGCGTTGATGAGGCGCCGAATGCCGGTTTTGCCTTTTAAGTCACGAGCATCCTGAGGCATAACGAAATTTCCTGCGATAAAAAAGCGTCAAAAAAATGCGGCCGAGGAAGCAATTTCCGCGGCCGCAATACTGTGGCGCAAAGACCGAATTACTGAACCTTCTGCGCGAGCTCGCCGGCATCGTACTTGGCGGCCATCACGGAAAGCGAGATCGGCTTGATGCGGGCGCCCTGACCCTCGCAACCGAACTCAAGATAGCGCTGCTTGCACAGTTCGTAAGCGGCCTGACGGGCCTTCTTGAGGTATTCGCGCGGATCGAACTTTTCGGGGTGCTCGAAAAGGAAGCGGCGCGTAGCGGCGGTCATTGCCAGACGAATGTCCGTGTCGATGTTGACCTTGCGTACGCCGTGCTTGATGGCTTCCTGAATTTCGGAAACGGGCACGCCATAGGTTTCGCGCATGCTGCCGCCGAATTCGCGGATTTCAGCGAGGTATTCCTGCGGAACGGAGCTCGAGCCGTGCATCACGAGGTGGGTGTTGGGCAGACGTTCGTGGATTTCCTTGACGCGCTGGATCGAAAGAATTTCACCGGTGGGCTTGCGCGTGAACTTGTAAGCGCCGTGGCTCGTGCCGATGGCGATGGCCAGAGCGTCGAGCTGGGTTTCACGCACGAAGTCGGCGGCCTGATCGGGATCGGTGAGAAGCTGTTCACGGGACATGGTCGCATCCGTGCCGTGACCGTCTTCCTTGTCGCCCTTCATGGTTTCCAAAGAACCCAGGCAGCCGAGTTCGCCTTCGACGGACACGCCGATGCAGTGGGCGTTTTCAACCACGCGGCGGGTGACGTCGACGTTGTATTCGTAGGAGGAAATGGTCTTGCCGTCGCTCATAAGTGAACCGTCCATCATCACCGACGTAAAGCCCATGCGCATGGCGATCTGGCAGACGGCCGGGCTCTGGCCGTGGTCCTGATGCATGCAAACCGGAACGTCCGGCCAGCTTTCCACGGCGGCTTCGATGATGTGGCGCAGGAACGCTTCGCCGGCATACTTGCGGGCGCCGGCGCTCGCCTGCATGATGACCGGAGCGCCGACTTCGGCGGCAGCCGTCATGATGGCCTGCACTTGTTCGATGTTGTTGACGTTGAAGGCGGGAACGCCGTAACCGTTTTCCGCTGCATGATCAAGCAGCTGGCGCATGCTCACTAATGCCATGTCGTGTATGTCCTAAATCGTGGCGTGCGTCCCGAAAAAGACGCAACACAAAACGAGCGCTTCGAAGAAACGCCTACTTTGAATTTGAGAAGCATTCTACCAAGAGAGAGTTTGGAACTAGAGCAAATGTTGCAATCCGTCACGAGCCGCTCTCAAGGATGCTTCCGGTGTTTCCGTCAGTTCTTGGTTTTGAGTGCGGCGTGCCCGTGAGCAAGTGAGTCGGCCACGCGAACTTTGGAAACCCAAAGTGCGATGACCGACAGCGTGACGCCCGCGAGACACAGGCCTACGGCCGTGCACATCCAGAAGCCCTCGGCGCGCAGCGGTTGCCCGAAAAGGAACGTACCGTCAAAGGCGAAATAGTAGCCTCCGCCCAAGCCCACACCCCAGAGCATTACGCCGTAGATGATCATCGGAAGCATCGTGACGCGGTAGCCTCGCAGCGCAAAATTCGAAACCGTCTGCGCGGCGTCGGTGATGTGGTAGATCATGCCGAATACCAGAAGCGAAGTGGCAAGCGATGTCACAGCGGTTTCCTTGGAGTAGAGCCTCAGCAGGAAGTCCTGTCCGAAATACATGAAGGCCACAGAACAGGCCGCGATGGCCAGCGCTACCTTCAGACCTCGCACCGTGATTTCGCGTGCGGCCTTCGGACTGCCGGCACCGAGCGCTTGGCTTACCATCACGCACACGGCAATGGCGATGGAAAGCGGTATCTGATAGAGCGTTGCGGTGATGTTGCCGACGATCTGGTGCGCGGAGACATCGGTCGTACCCAGGCGAGAAATGAAGATCGCCATGAGCGTAAAGGAGCTCACTTCAAAGAAAATCGAAAGGCCGATCGGCACGCCGAGTTTGAGTTGAGCAAAAACAGCCTTGATCTGAGGCCAGAAGAAGCGCTCGGCGCGCATCTTGTCGTAGAAGGCGTCCTTCTTGTAGATAACGATGTAGCAGATGAGCGCCAGCCACGCGTCAACAGCGAGCGACAACCCGGCACCCGCGCCGCCCAGTGCGGGAAAGCCGAGCCAGCCGTACATGAAGATGCAGTTGAGCGGTATCTTGCAGGCGAGCATCAAAAGGCTCACGTACATTGTCACGCGAGGGCGGCTCACTGCCGCATTCAGAGCAATGAAGCTTCGGGAGACGATCGACGCGAAAATACCCGGTGCGGAAAAGACGAGAAAGAGCGAGGTCATGCGAGCAACCTCGCCCGAGACCCCGCCGAATTTCGTCCAAAAATCCGTTTGCAACAACAATACGCAGCCGATGATGCCCAGCAGAATCGCCAGCCAGAGGTTTTGAGAAAGTTCAAAGCCGATTGCTTTGTAATTGCGTGCGCCGTAGTGATGACCGACGATGGGGGAGAGCCCCTGCAATATGCCCACCAGTCCGAAAAGAACCATGACGGAGGTCGCACCGCCCAAAGCGACGACGGCAAGATGCTCTTTGCCGAGGTTGCCGGTCATCAAAGTGTCGATTGTGGCTGCGCCCATCAACGCCAGATTGGCGATGAAGATCGGGGCGGAGAGTTTGGCAAGCGCCCCGAGGCTGACATCGGGCTCGGCGGCGTGGTGCGGAACGATTTCAGGGTTTTTGTCGTTGGATTTGACGGCTTCGCTCATACGAAAAAAGACTCGAGGAAAGGCAATCCGGGCGAAAGGAGGCGCCTTTGGGAGACACCTCAAGCCTTCGGCGCCGATATCCCACAGGTTGAATCGACGTTCGGATTGCTGTGCTGAGGATTCTACGCAGAATTGCTTAGAAGACGTGGATTTTTGCGAAGAAAATGCCGCGCGGACTAAAATACTATCAAAAGAATTACTATCTTTAAAAATAGTAATTTCCGTGATAGCAAATTTTTCGGAATCCAAGTATGTATACATTCATCGGTCGAGACAAAGAACTTCGTACGCTGCAGAGGGCCTACGAATCGGATCGCTCCGAGCTGGTCGTAGTCTACGGACGACGCCGCATCGGAAAGACTGCGTTGATGACGCAATTTTGCAAGGACAAAGCAGGCGTCTACTTTGCCGCGAAACGACAGGACGATGCGGGACAGCGGCAGGATTTCAACGAAACGATGAAACGGGCCGGTGCACCGGTTTCCCGGATGCTCGAGACGCTGCCCAATTGGGAGGCTGGTTTCCGTCAGTTGGCGGCGTTACCAGGAAGCGGTAAGAAGGTGATGGTGCTCGATGAGTTTCCGTATATGGCTGAAGGTAATCCGACGTTGCCATCGCTTTTGCAGCATCTGTGGGATCACGAGCTGCAGTCGGCCGATGTGATGATTGTTCTGTGTGGCAGTGCGCTCTCTTTTATGGAAAAAGAAGTGCTTTCCGAAAAAAGCCCGCTTTTTGGCCGCGCCACGCGCACCATCAAGGTTGAACCGATGCTCTTTGACGACGTGCGTCAATTTTTTCCTCAGTACGACGCAGTCGGTGCCGTGCTTGCCTATTCCGTACTGGGCGGAACGCCGTACGCGTTGAACTGTTTTGATTCGAACCGATCGGTCGAAGAAAACATACGCGAGCAATTGCTCTCGCCAAGCGGCCGACTGTGGGATTATCCGACGCAGTTCATTGCGCAGGAGTGCCGGGAGCCCGGGCGCTTCAACGACATCCTGAGGACGGTGGCTACAGGAAGCCGTCGATTTTCCGAGATTGCGTCAAAGACGGTCATCCAGTCGCCCAATCTGCCGCGATATCTACGCTCGCTTGCCGAGATGGGTTTTGTCGAGCGATCGTTTCCTGCCGATCAAAGTTTTAAAGAGAAGGCCAACAGTCAGCGTGGGTTATACGACATCGCGGACAATTTGGTAGCGTTCTGGTACCGCTATGTGTGGCCCAATTTCAGCGTTTTGAACATGGGAGGCGCTGAACTCGTCTGGAAGCATCAGGTTGCTCCCAGGCTCAACGAAATCGCATCCTTTCCTTTTGAGGAAGTCTGCCGGCAGTATTTGGAAAAGCTCAATCTCAAGGAGAAGTTACCTTTTGCCGCTAGCCGCATCGGTCGCTGGTGGGATAAAAACGAGGAGATCGATATTCTCGCGGTTCCGTTTGAAGGCGGTGCGCGGCTATTTGGCGAGTGCAAGTTCCGGCAGTCGGAATTTGCGCTCGGGGACTATGTCAGGCTCAAAAAGAAGGCGCAAGCAGTGCCGCACGAACAAGCGTACTACGTTTTGTTTTCCAAGTCAGGATTTGCTCCCAGCCTGAAACTTTTGGCTCAGGATCCGAACGAACATCTGACGCTCGTGACCTTGGATGAGGTTGCCGACAGCGTGGAGAAGAGCTTTAGCTGAGCCGGCAAAATCATCGCGGCGTCAATCTTCGAGCCCGACCAGGTCGTCGACGCCGCGGTGGGCAACCGGCTCGATGCGGTGCAGGCCCGGATTTTCGTGGCTGTAGGCTTGGCCGCTCACAATGGCGCGCAGGCCTTCAAAATCCATGATTTGAACGTGCTTTTGATTGACGATGATCAGGTTGTCGTGCGAGAAGCGGCTCAGAACGCGGCTCACCGTTTCGAGTTTGAGTCCCAAGTAGGAGCCGATTTCGGCGCGGGTCATGCGCAGCACAAACTCGCTGCGCGAGTAGCCGCGCTGCTCGAAGCGCTGCGAAAGGTTCAGGATGAAGGCAGCCAGACGCTCTTCGGCGTGCATCGAGCCCAACAGCAGCATCACACCGTTTTGGCGCACGATTTCCATGGCAAGCAGTTTTTGGAAGTGCTGGCTCATGGAGAACATGTTCTGCGTGACTTCAAGAAGCTTGTCGTAGGGAAGGATGCATACTTCCGTGTCTTCAAGTGCGATCAGATCGCTTGAGTAGACCATGCCGGCCAGGCCGTCGAGACCGACGATGTCGCCCGACATGTGAAAGCTCGTTACCTGTTCGCGGCCGTCGGAACTCGTGACGGCACTCTTTAAGAAACCCAGGCGGATGGCGTAGAGCGCATCAAAGCGGTCGCCCGCACGATAAAGGGCTTCGCCGCGGCGCACGCGCTTTCGGGTGCTCACTAACTCCTCGAGCCGTTCGATTTCTTTGAGGGTGAGGCCGAGCGGAAGGCACAATTCGCGCAGATTGCAGTTGGAGCACGCTACCCGAAGGGTTGCCATGTTGATCGTGGGGTTGTTGAGCATATGGGTCGAACGCAAACAAAACGGCCCGGCGGAAGAGCTCCCGGCAAGCACTCCGCGCTGCAACGGTTTTCAGTCGGCGGTGCCAAACCGGGTGGAGACTTAGGATTTGAAACGGCGTGCGTGCTAATGAAAGAATAATCTCCAGCGTTTACACTGCCGCAAGCATCCAAAGCCCGTCCTTCGGGAAGGCCGGCAACCGAAAACCGCCGGCAGCCAGGGGACTTTGCCGCTAAGAGCAGAGCCGATTCAGGCCGGCAGTAAACTGTCGTCGAAACATTTGATTGTTGTCAAAGGTTTCGCTAATTGCTGAATCATAACAGGTAAGTTTGCGTTTTGTCATAGAAATTTTCGAGGTTTCTCAATATGGATTTCGACCCCACACGTGCCGGCGTAGAGCTGCCCGATGAAGCTCTTTTGAAGAAATTCGACGTTCCCGCACCGCGCTATACGTCTTATCCGACGGCCGACCGATTCCATGGCCGCATCACGCCTGAGGACTACCAGGCCGCGCTCGCCCGCCGAGAAAAGGCTGCCAAGCCAGCCAAGCTTTCGCTCTACTGCCACATCCCGTTCTGTAACGACGTGTGCTTCTATTGCGGCTGCAACAAGATCGTCACGCGCGATCACTCGCGCTCTGCGGCCTACATTAAAACCCTGTTGAAGGAGGCAGATCTTGCCAAGGAACACCTCACGGGCATCAAGACGCTCGAGCAGCTGCACTGGGGCGGCGGTACGCCCACTTTCCTAAACGACGACGAAATTCTGGAACTGATGGCGGGCCTCAATGAGCGCTTCCCGTTTGAGGAAGGCGGCGAATTTTCCATTGAGGTCGATCCGAGAAGCTGCCCTCCGTCCAAGATCAAGACGCTTCGCAAGGCGGGCTTTAACCGCATGAGCTTGGGCGTGCAGGACTTCAATCCGGACGTGCAAAAGGCCGTCAACCGCATTCAGCCTTTCGAAATGACCAAGGAAGTGCTCGAAAGCGCCCGCGCCGAAGGATTCGGCTCGATTAACATGGACCTTATCTACGGTCTGCCGCGTCAGACGCGCGAAACATTTGCCCGCACGATCGAGCAGGTGATTGAGCTTTCACCCGATCGCATCGCGCTTTATCACTACGCGCACCTGCCCAACATCTTCAAGCCTCAGCGCCGCATCATTCCCGCGGAGCTGCCCGGAGCGGCCGAACGCGTCAACATCATGTTCGATGCGATCAAGACGCTCACGAGCCACGGCTACCGCTACATCGGCATGGATCACTTCGCTAAGGAAACCGATGAGCTCTCGATTGCTCAGGTCAACGGCACCATCCAGCGCAACTTCCAGGGCTACTCCACGCGAGCCGAGTGCGACATGGTGGCCTTGGGGCCGAGCTCGATTTCGTTCGTCGACGGTCTCTACGCCTGCAACCCCCGCGAAATCGAGCCCTGGAGCGAAGCGATCGAGTCGGGCAAGCTTGCGACCTGCCGCGGCTTTGATCTCAACGACGACGACAAGCTGCGCCGCGCCGTCATCATGACGATCATGTGTCGCTTTGAGCTCGATAAGCGGGAAATCGAAGAGGAATTCGGCATCAAGTTCGACGAATACTTCGCCTACGAAATGAAGAAGCTTCAGGCCTATGTCAAGCACGAGCTTGCCGAACTCACGGCCGACAAGATCATCGTTTCGCCCAAGGGCAAGATCTTTGTTCGTGCCGTGGCCATGCAGTTTGACCGCTACTTGCGCGAATCCGATCGAGCCGGCGGCTACTCCAAAATCGCTTGATGGCAGAAACGTTGCAACCGACAGCCGTAGGAGTTCCGTTGCCAACGGCTGTCGGCAGGCAAAGCAAAGCCGCCGAGCCTGCACTTTTGTCAGCGTTTTGATTCGCTAAACTCTGACAAGTTTGCAGTGAAAGAAAAGAACAGTCGCGAGGAGGAGGCCTCATGCAAAAGTCGTTGAAAACATTGGTGTTGCTGTCGGTCGCGTCCCTGTTGCTTTCCGGTTGCGCGGCTTTGCAGCAGGATCAACAAGGCTCTGAACAGCGGCAAGAACAGTCGCAAAGAGGCGCCATCGATACGATCTGCGTGGTGCGTCATCAAAATCCTCAATTGAGCTCCGATCGGCTCGTGCAGGCCATTGAAGCAGGACTCAAACAACGTGGAGTGAAGACGCGCGTTGTGAACCACGATCAGGTTCCGTCCGAATGCCGCTTATGTCTCTTTTACGGCGTGACAGCGGAAAACAATGTCGCCAAAACATTTGATTTCCAAGCCGTGATTGACGGCAAGGCGCTGCAGCGGGGTTCCGGTCCCGTGCCGGTCGACGGCAATATCAAGCTCGAGACGATTGCCTTGTACGCGGCCAATTATTTGCAAAGCCTTGTCAATGCTGCCAAGCAGAAAGAAGTCCAGCAGGAGACTGCTCCTTAGCAAACGCAGGATAAGGACGCTTGCGTTTTGCCTGGATTTGCTTAAATTGAAGTCGCCGCAGGAAAAAGGCCGCGGCGATTTTTTTATTTCGGGAAGCGAAAACGAAGATCAAGCTTCTCACCGACAAAAGAAATGACGCAGAGCACAACTTTTTATTGGTACGACTACGAGACTTTCGGGCTGGATACGCTGCGCGATCGGCCGGCACAGTTTGCCGGTATGCGCACGACGCTTCAATTTGAACCGGTGGCCGAGGCCGATGTTTTCTATTGCCGTCCTTCAATGGAGTACCTGCCCGGAGTGATGGCCTGCGTGCTCACGGGCATCACGCCGCAGACGGCCGCTGAAAAGGGCATGCCTGAGGTTGATTTTGCCAAGCGTGTCTTTAAGGAACTCAACACGCCCGCAACCATTTCGGTGGGCTACAACAGCATCGGCTTTGACGACAAGGTCAACCGCGCGCTTTTCTGGCGCAGTCTTCTGGACGTCTACAGTCACGTTTGGCGAAACGGCTGCTCGCGCTGGGACTTGTACCCGTTCGTGCTTGCCGTCTGGGCGCTTCGCCCCGAGGGCGTGGAATGGCCCAAGGTGCGCGGTACCGATCCCGACAAGCTCGAACGTCAAACCTTCAAACTTGAAAAACTGACGGCAGCCAACGGCATTGAGCACAGCCACGCACACGATGCTTCGAGCGACGTGTCGGCTACGGTGGCGCTTGCGCGATTCCTTGCTGAGAAAAAGCAGCGGCTGTGGCAATGGGCTTTGAACAATCGCACCAAAACCAAGGTGGCTGAAGCGCTCGATACGCGTCGTCCTTGTCTGTGGGTCGATCCGAGAGCGGGACAGGAGCGCGGTTTCCTGCGCTTTGTGATGCCGGTTGCTCGAAATCCCGACAATCAAAACGAATACTTCGTCTGGGACTGTCGAGAGGATCCCGATCAGCTCACGAGCCTGTCGCCCGAAGTGATTGCTCGACGTGCTTTTGCGCCGGTCTTCATGCGAGAAGAAGGTGAAGAGCCTCTGGCGTTGCGTCGACTGCGCATCAACGAGTGCCCTTTTGTCTGCGCGGATCTGCGTGTGGCGTCAAGTTCGGTCTGCGAGCGCTTTGGTATTGATCTGCGGCAAGTGGTTGATTTCGGCGAAAAGCTCACGCGTCTTCACGGCATGATTGAAGGTCCCGTGCTGCAGGCATGGCAGATCTTTGAAGAACAGAACAAAGCGCGCTTTGAAAGCGAAGGCCCCAAGGATCCCGAAACGGCGCTCTACGACGGTTTTGTGAGCGAAGCCGATCGGGCTCGTGCACAGGGACTTTTGAATCTCGACTTTGAGACGATCGCCGAGCAGGTGCACGACGGAAGGCTCTATTTTGACGATGAACGCCTCAATGAATTGCTGTTTCGCCTGCGTGCCCGCTGTGCGCCGCAGACGCTCAATGATGCCGAGCGGGAAAAGTGGTTTGCCGAATGCCGCAAGCGGCTCACGCAGCAAGGGGCTGCAACGACGACGCTTGAGAAGTATTTCGAAGAGATCGATTCCGTACGCGACCGCTACGAGACTCTGTTAAACGAAGGCAGCATCACCGAAGAGCGTTACGAGGCCATCGAAAAGACGCTGTCCGACTTGTGGGACTGGGGCGATCAGGCGGCCGAATACGCTCAGGTTGAAGGCTGAAAAGGAGAGAAGCAAATGACGATCAAATGCGCGTTTTTGGGGCTCGGCGTGATGGGCTATCCCATGGCCGGACATCTGGTCAAAAAGGGCTTTGAGGTGACGGTTTATAACCGTACGATCGCCAAGGCTCAGAAGTGGTCGCAGGAGTACGGCGCCGCTTTTAAGGAAACGGCTTGTGAGGCTGTCAAAGACGCCGACTTCGTGTTCGCGTGCCTCGGAAACGACGATGACGTGCGTAGCGTTGTGTTGGGAGATTCGGGCGCCTTTGCCGGCATGAAGCCGGGTGCGGTCTTCGTGGATCACACGACCGATTCTGCCGATCTTGCGCGCGAACTCTTTGCGGTCTGCAAGAAGCGTGGGCTGGGTTTCCTGGATGCGCCCGTTTCAGGCGGCCAGGCCGGTGCCGTCAACGGCGTTCTTACCGTGATGGTGGGCGGCGAATCCGAAGTGTTCGAAAAGGCAAAGCTCGTCATCGATGCTTATGCCTGCAACGTGACGCATCTGGGGCCCGCAGGCAACGGCCAGCTTGCGAAGATGGTCAACCAGATTGCGTTGGCAGGCGCCGTTCAGGGCCTTTCTGAGGCGATCGCTTTCGGCATGAACGCGGGCCTTGATATGAAAAAGGTTCTGAAAGTGCTCGAAAAAGGGGCGGCGGGTTCCTGGCAGATGGCCAACCGCGGCGAAACGATGGTCGACGACAAATTCGATTTCGGTTTTGCCATCGACTGGATGCGCAAGGACTTGGGGATCGCCATGACCGAAGCCAGACGTAACGGTTCATCGCTTCCGGTGACTGCATTGGTTGATCAGTTCTATGGTGAACTGCAGGCGATGGGGGCGGCGCGAATGGATACCTCTTCGCTGATTAAGCGTCTGCCGCGTAAAAAAGCGTAGCTGTCCGCACTTCCATCGTTTTTCTGCCCGCTTCGAAGCTTGGTTTCGTTGCGGGCTTTTTGCTGCTTCGGGCTAGGTAAAACTGTCTAAACGATTTGCCTTTTTGTCAAAGAGGCAACGATTTTCCACTGATTTTTGCCTGCTGTTGCGAAATGAGAATAATTCCTATTACAATTCGCAACGATTCAAGACGGTTCGATAGGTCTGGAAAAAAACGCTTCTTGCCGTCGCTTCTTCCTACTTTTAAAGAGACAACAAATGACCAAATTCAAGACAACGCTTCTGGCGATGGCGGTGAGCGCCGCCGCCTTCTCGGTTCAGGCAGCTCAGGTTTCGCTTTACGGTTCGGTTTCGACGGGGGTGCTTTACCAAAATCAGGCTTCTCTGTCGGGGGGTGAGAAACCCCAGGAAAGCAAAGATTCGTTCACGATGGAAAGCGGTTTCTGGGGTGATTCCATCTGGGGCATTACCGGTGAAGAAGATCTCGGCAACGGCTGGACCGTCGGCTTTACGCTTGAAAACGAGTTCGGTTCGGACACGGGTGAAATGGCAGGAGCAGATCCAGAAGGTAGCGTGCTTTTTGACAGCCAGGCCTATTTGCGCATCGGTAATGACAAGGTGAATTTTGCCTTCGGCAACATAGGCGGTCTGGCAAGTGCCGGCGGCGACTTTGATTTGCTTTGCGCTTTTGACCCGATGGAAGCCTTTGTCGGTGTGGCAGGTCTCGGTGCTTTTGCGTCTAAGGATTTTGCAAGCGGCAACATGGCTGTTGTCGAAGTGACGCCGATGGAGGGCTTCAAGGTTTCTCTGATGGGCAACACCGGTGATAACGACTCCAATGCCAAATGGTCGGATCGCGATCACTACTACGGTCTGGGTGTGTCCTATGAAAACGGCCCGCTGGCCTTGGCTGCGATTGCTGAGATGCGCAAGTACGATCGCTTGGCTGATTGGGGTGCCAACGCTGACAACGATGACTCCTGGACCTTTACGGTGGCCGCTGCTTACGACTTTGAAGTTGTTCGTCCGAGCTTTGTGTATCAGCACGCGAGCAAGACGCGCGAATTTGCGGCAGGAGATATCTCTGACGCCGCTTATAACTTCGACAGTTTCATGCTCGGCGCCACGGCTCCGCTTGGACAGGGCACGCTGCGCGCTTCCGTTCAGTACGTCAAGGGTGAAAACGATGCGGTGTCCGACGAAGAGGGCAGTGCCACGATTCTCGGTCTGGCCTATACCTATGACATGAGCAAGCGTACGACGCTCTACGGCGCTGCGTTCTACTCGGTCGGCGGCGACGGTCTTGACAAGGATCTCGGTGCCAACGAGACAGAATTTGGTTTGATGGGCCGTGCTGATTACAACAGCGTCGGTTTCGGCGTGGGTCTTGTGCACACGTTCTAAGCACACAACGACGCAATGAAGGTGTAAACCGATTCGCAAATCAAAAAGAGCCGGGGCCCTCGATGTCACGGCTCTTTTTCAAATCTGAGCGGCGACGAACATTCTTTTGATGCGAACGAGAATTGCTAATTTTCAAGTTCTCTCGTCGTCTTCTTTGCGGCTAAGCGACATCAGGAAACAAGTGTCAACGCTTGAATGGCTGATTCATTGTTGAAAATACTGATTGATAACCGTTCTCATCGATATTGAGAAAGGGTATCATTCGCATTGAATTTATCCATCGTTGATGACTTCGGGTCGCTCGGTGAGCGATTTCGGTGCCACCACAGACGCAAAAGCAATGAACAAAGAACGAACAATTCGCAAGCTCACGCAACTGAAAATCGAAGAACCCGGCATCGTTGCCAAGGTCAAGCTGCCGGCCCCCGAAGCGGCTCGTCTCGATGAGCTCGGATTGCATGTGGGCAGTTCGGTTCGAGTGTTAAGCGGCGCGGTCAACGAGAGCATTTTGATTGCCGTCGGGGACAGCCGCATCGGCGTGAACTTCGACGTTGCTCAGAAAATTTACGTGTACTGAGAGCTGCTCAATTGCGACTGAAAAGCAAGCGGCTCGGAACAAGGGACAGGCAAACCATGTTGTTAAAGGAACTTTCTCCCGGAACCAAGGGAACGATTGTCGGCTATGACAAAAAGGCGCCGGAATACCGCCGGCGTTTGCTGATGCTCGGTGCAACACCGGGAACAGCATTTGAGGTGGTGCGCGTGGCTCCGCTGGGCGATCCGGTTGAGATTCGCGTGCGCGGCAGCTTTATCAGCGTTCGAAAGGACGAAGCCGCCATTATGGAAGTGCGCTTGGATTGAGTTGGGGATTGCAAAATGAAAAATATCATCTGTATTGTCGGCAATCCGAATTGCGGCAAAACGACGCTTTTTAATGCTCTGACGGGCTCCAAACAGGAAGTCGGCAACTGGCCGGGCGTCACCGTCGATAAGAAAACTGGCCGTTACAGCTTTGAAGGTAACGACGTTGAGATCGTTGACCTTCCCGGCATTTATTCCATTACGCCGGCTTCGACTTCCGGCGAAGACGAACGTATTGCACGCGACTACATCCTCACGGATGAAGCGCAGGCAGTGATCAACATCGTTGATGCCTCCAACCTGGAACGAAACCTTTACCTGACGGCGCAACTCATTGAAATGCGCGTGCCGATGGTCGTGGCCGTCAATATGCTCGACATTGCCAAGAACCACAAGATTGAGGTGGATCTGAAGGCACTGCAGCAGGCGCTCGGTTGCCCTGTTGTGGGGCTTGTCGCAGCGCGCGAGCAGGGAGTGCGTGAACTTCAAAAGACGGTTGCGGAATTTCTGAAGAATCCACAATTGCCGCCGATGAACGTTTCGTTCGAAGATCGTATCGAAAAGGCTCGCGAGGCGATTACGCAAGGACTGCGCAAAGAAGGCGTGGAACGTCCCGAATGGTTCGCGCTGCAGCTCGTTGAAGGCGCTCCGGGCATTGAAGACAAGCTTCCTGCCGAAGCCTACGCCAAGGTCAAGAAGATCGTTGACGATGTGAATGCCGCCTATGACGGCGACGCCGATATCGTGGTTGCCGACGCTCGTTACAACTTTGTCAATCGCATCACGCAAAAGGCACTGATTCGTCACGGCGAAATGAGCAACACCATGACCGACAAAATCGATCGCGTGGTCTTGAACCGTTGGTTGGGACTGCCGATCTTCCTGGCGATCATGTACGTGATGTTCCTCTTTACGCAGAACCTCGGCGGCGCTTTCATCGACTTCTTCGACATCACGTTTGCCGGCATCTTTGTCGACGGTTTCGGTCGCCTGCTTGAGGCAGTCGGCACGCCCGAATGGCTTAAGGTTTTGCTCGCCGACGGTATCGGCGGCGGTATTACGACGGTTTCGACCTTTATTCCGCCGATCTTCTTCCTGTTCCTGTTCCTCGCCATGCTTGAGGACTCGGGTTACATGGCTCGTGCCGCGTTCGTAATGGACCGCGTGATGCGCGCGTTGGGCCTGCCCGGCAAAGCCTTCGTACCGCTGATCGTGGGCTTTGGCTGCAACGTGCCCGCCATTATGGCTACCCGCACGATGGATAAGGCAACCGACCGCATCATCACCATCATGATGGCTCCTTTCATGAGCTGCGGCGCCCGCATGCCGGTGTACGTGCTGTTTGCGACGGCGTTCTTCCCGACTAATGGCCAGAATCTGGTGTTCGGCATCTATGTGATCGGCATCATTGCCGCCATCATCACGGGCTTTTTGATTAAGCGCGTGGTGCTGCCCGGTGAAGTTTCCGCCTTCGTGATGGAAATCCCGCCGTACCACATCCCGACGGTCAAGGGCGTCATGATGCGCACGTGGGATCGCCTGAAGGCCTTCCTGAACCGTGCCGGCAAAGTGATCGTTGTGATCTGCGCCGTACTGGGTTTCTTGAACAGCTGGGGTACCGACGGTTCGTTCGGCAATGAGGACTCCGAAAAGTCGGTCCTCTCTGAAATCGGCTACACGATCGCTCCGGTGCTCTCGCCGATGGGCGTGACGCAGGAAAACTGGCCGGCGGCTGTGGGTGTCTTTACCGGCATCTTCGCCAAGGAAGCTGTCGTCGGTACGCTCAACTCGCTCTACGACCAGATGGCTCGCGACAAGAATGCGGAAGCTGCCGGCGAAGGCGCTGCCGCACCTGCTGAAGAAGAAGCCGACGAAGGTTGGTCGCTCGGAGCCATTCTCTCGGAAGCCGGCGGCACGATCGTTGACAATCTGGCTGACCTGGGCGGAGCCTTTACTGATCCTCTCGGCATCGCCGTTGACGATTTGTCGGATACGGCATCCGCTGCCGAATCGCAGGAAGTGACGGTGACGACCATCGACATGATGCAAAAGCTCTTCGGTTCTCAACTGGCTGCTTTTGCCTACCTGATGCTGGTGCTTCTCTACATGCCTTGCGTAGCGGCAATCGCAGCGGTTTATCGTGAGGCAGGCGCAGCCTGGACGTTGTTCCTGACGGCCTGGACGACGGTTCTCGGCTACTCGACGGCTACCATTGTCTACCGTGTTGGCACGTTTGCACAGGATCCGCTCTACGCGACCGTGGCCATTGTGATTTCGCTCGGCCTGCTTGCTGCTCTGTTGGTCTTCATGCGCAACTACGTGAAGAACAATCGCGGTAAGGGACCGAAGGTGATCCCGATCGCTGTGGCGCAGCCCTCGTAATCAAATAACCGTAAAGCTTCGGAGAACAAAACTCTGAAGCACCTGACTGGCCGCATCCGATACTCAGACCAGAGACTCGCTGTCGGATGCGGCTTTTTCTTGCATGTAACACAAGGACAAAGTATGAGCCTTTTGATGGACATTCAGGATTATTTGCGCCGTTATGGAACGGCTACACAACCGGAACTCGCGCAACAGTTCCGTACCACCTTCGAGATGGTGGAAATGGTGGCGGAGACTTTGAGAACCAAAGGTAAGGTGCGGTTCACGAAAGTACTGCCGGCGTGTGCAAGCGGTGCTTGCTCAGGATCATGCGCCCAGGCACCGAAGCATGACGAAGGAAAGCGAGTGCCGGTGCGCGTCTATGAGTGGATCGGCACCAAACCCTGACGGAGATTCGGCGCCAACTTGCTACAGCAGATCGTTGAGTAGAGTGGAAGGAGGCGTCTGATGAATCGGATCGAGCCAGTTTTCGTATTTCAACCCCATGTCGGCATAAAGCTCGAAGCCGGCTCGACGATCTCCGGAGACAAGCACAAAGTTTCGGGAAAGTGCCTGACCGGCAATCAATGCGTCTTGAAAAGACAACATACGGCCAAGACGGCGAGAGTGATCGTAAAGCTTGGCGGCAACTTCGGCGTCTTCTTTGGTAAAAGGTTCGATTTGTAAGATCTCAGTTAGTTTCTCGAAACGTTTGTGGTAACGAACGGCTTTTTTTGTCATGGCACCGTCGGGTGTCAATCGATATACGCCGTTCATAATTTCCATCCAACTGATCGAAGATGTGAAGAAAGTAGCGCCAAAGGCAGTCTTTGACCTCAAGAGAAGGTCATTGTCTACAGCTCGGACTGCTTCGATGAGAATGTTGGTGTCCAACAGATACGAGGTCATTTGAAAAGTTCCTTCGGCGTCCACGGTTCGCGGGGTTCAATTTCGAGAGGCTCGAGCTCTTCGCCTTCTTCTCGATTGAGCTGAGCCATTTCGTGCATAAAGAGCTGAAGACTGTTACAGAAGCCTTCGGGTAGGTCGGGCTTTGGCTTGAGGATAATTTCTCCGGTATCCGGATTGCGGCGAATCCAGACTTCTTTGGTGTCGAATCGAAATTCCTTCGGCAGCCGCACGGCCTGGCTACGGCCGGACATGAAAACTTTTGCGGTTTTGCTCATTTTTTTGTCTAAAAAAGATATATCAATGGGATATATCCGAGTGTAGCAAAGAAGCGCAATGATGTCTCTGCTCAAAGCGGTTTCGCCGTAGAATCCTTCGGTTTCAATGATTTCTAAAGGACTTCAAAATGGCCGGTGGCTTTGCGGACAAGAAAGCGTTGGTGCTTTTTTCAGGCGGACAAGATTCGACGACGTGTTTGGCGTGGGCGCTGAAAAATTTCAAGGAAGTGGAGACCGTCGGTTTTGACTACGGCCAGCGCCACACGGCTGAAATCACATGCCGCAAGCACATCCTAGAGACCATCGAAGACGTTCTGCCTTACGCCAAGGGGCGTCTCGGTCTGGATCACATGATCGACATGAAGGTCTTGGGCCAGATTTCGGAGTGTTCGCTTACGCGCGAGATCGAAATCGAGTTTGAAAAGGACGGAGTGCCCAACTCTTTCGTTCCGGCACGTAATCTTCTTTTTTTCACGTTTGCTTCTGCCATTGCCTATCGCCGCGGCGGCTCTGTTCTCGTGGGCGGCATGTGTGAAACCGACTACTCGGGCTACGCCGACTGCCGAGACAACACATTAAAGAGCCTGCAGGTGTCACTCTCTTTGGGACTTGACCGTCAGGTGGTGATTGAGACACCGTTGATGTGGCTCACGAAGGCAGAAACCTGGCAGCTGGCGCACGACCTTGGTAGTGACGTCTTCGTGGAGTTTGTACGCACTCAGACGCACACTTGCTATATGGGTAACCACGATGTGCTCCACGACTGGGGCTACGGCTGTGGCGAGTGTCCGGCCTGCAAGTTGCGTCAGGAGGGTTGGGAGAGGTGGGTCAAGAATCGACAGCACGCTCAATGACGAGTTCTGAGTTGATGTCCGTGATGCAGATTTAGGCAGTTGTCACGGAAATCGGATATACAAATGACACGGGCCGGAATTTCCGGCCCGAAATGTATCAGTGATTGCGGAATCGCTGTCTCGGATTGACGGCGTCCGGATTGGCGGCTTGAGAAAGCGTCCAGCGCGGCTTGGCGGAGAAGCTCCAGCGCTTGCTGGCGTGTTGAAGTTCCTCATCAGTCATATGTTGCAAACGCATCATGCCGGCCACGGCAATCATGGCGCCGTTGTCGGTGCACAAACGCTGAGGCGGGAATAAGACTCGCGCACCGCGTTTGCGGCAAGCATCGATCAGGCTGGCTCGCAGCGTCTTATTGGCGGATACGCCGCCTGCCACCACCAACTGTTTGATGCCGGTCGTTTTGATGGCTTTGATGGCCTTGGTGGTGAGCACTTCGGCAACCGCTTCAGTAAACGCCAGAGCCAAGTCTGAACGGAACTGAGGATCCGTGGGATCCTTGGCATCGTTGACGGCGGTCAGAACAGCCGTTTTGAGCCCCGAGAAGCTCATGTCAAGCGACGGAGAGTGCAGCATCGGACGCGGCAATTCAATGGCGCCGGGCGTACCTGTTTCGGCCAGACGAGAAACCGCAGGGCCGCCGGGATAACCTTCACCTAACAACTGCGCGGTTTTGTCAAATGCTTCGCCTGCGGCGTCGTCCAGTGTTTCTCCCAACAGTTCATAGCTGCCGAACGCGTTGACGCGCATAAATTGCGTGTGTCCGCCGCTTACCAGCAGCGCAATGAAGGGAAACTTGGGAGCAGGGTCGGCAAGGCATGCCGATAGCAGATGGCCTTCCAGGTGGTGCACGCCGACCACGGGAATGCCTAAGGCATAGCCGATGGCGTGAGCGACGGACGAGCCGACCAGAAGCGCTCCGGCCAGGCCCGGGCCTTCGGTGACGGCAACGGCATCAATTTCTTCTTTCTTGACACCTGCGCGCGACAGAACGTCGTCAATCAACACCAAAGCACGGCGAATATGGTCGCGGCTGGCGAGTTCCGGCACAACGCCGCCATAGGCTCGGTGCATGTCGATTTGCGTGTGGACGGCGTCGGCAAGCAGCCCCTTTTCGCTATCAATCAACGCAACGCCCGTTTCGTCGCACGAGCTTTCAATGCCGAGAACTTTCATGAGATCTAAAACTAAAAATTCGAAGTGGAGCCATTCTAGCCAGAGTGACTCATTTCCGCTCTGTTAAGTGAGGGACAAATTATCAACGATGAGGACGAGGTGGCGGCGGGGGAGGTGGCATCATCATCGGTCCCCACATAAACGGCCCCCACATAAAGCGATCGTTGTAGAGACGCTCGGTTTCCAACTCAGCTTGCAACTGTGCTTCTCGTCTCTTCGAGAGCTGAAGAGCGTTTTGCAAATCTTTTTCAATGCCAGGAGCATCAGTAGGACGCTTCATGACATAACGGAATTGATAACCGTCACCGCAGAGCACGATCGGATTGGGAGAGGCGACCTTGGCGCCCGAAGGCCACGTATAGGTCACGCCAAGAATACGTGCACAACCGTCCGGTCCGCGGGAGGCATCCAAATCATCGTTGGAAAAGGACACGGAGACGGGCGTCACGCCGTACTTCTGGCCGGCAACCGTTGTGACCTCGGCACCTTCCAGGTCGCTTTCAAAGATCACGGTCGTTGAACAACCGCTTAAGAACAGAGTCGCTAGTGCGGCAGCAAGAATCGGTATGCGCATGGCTTGCCTTTGTGGGTGGAACGTTCCCCTCAATTGTAGAGGCCGCTAGGAGGAGTTGATGCCAGGATTTGCAAAGCGTTGTTGCTTAACAATTCCTATCGTTGTGGATAAGGAGGAGGTTCTTCACAGGTTTTGGGGATAAGTGGGTGAGCAAACAGTGTCGGTCACTGATTTGCAACAATTTTTGTCATGTGCTCAAAAATTAGGCACGCGCAAAACCGATTTTGAAGGTTATGAAAAACCCGCTTCAGCCGAAACCGAAGCGGGTTGCATCAATCTGTGAATCTCAAGATGAGATTGTCAGATTAGAACTTGTGGCGCAGACCAACCACGAACGTGAAGGCGTTCGGGTCGACGTCGGAACTGTTCGCAGCGCCGTAGTCGACGGAGTCCTGCATGTAGCTGGCAACCACGTAAGCATCGGTACGCTTGGAGAACGGATAATCGTAACCAGCAGAAACGATGTAGCGCTGGAATTCATCGCCATTGTCAACGCTGTCTGCAGCTTCGGCGTCAACATAACCCAAACCAGCCATGATCTTGCCGCCGGCTACCGGGATATTGGCAGAAAGGTTCAGGCCATAGCCCTTAATCTTGCCAGCAAAATCGGTATCAACTTTAGTAACGAGGCTACCGAACGTTTCGACTTCGTCGAAGTACTGAGCACCGAAGAAGATCTGAGCAACACCAAAGTCGTAGTTGCCGCCGAGGGTAACGGTCAGGCTGTCATCGATGTCATCAGCGCCAGTCACGGGGCCAGTCGTGCCCCACGTACGATAGTTAACGGAGTCAACAGCAAAATAAGCAGTCAACGGGCCGTTGGCATACTTCGCGCCAATGGCATAGTAGCGATCCAAGCTGGATTCGTTTTCGGAACCAGAGATGGTGTTATCATCACCGTCATCGCCCATGGAGTACTGAGCGAAAACCGTAAAGCCGGCGAAAGTCGGAGACTGGTAAGCGATGGTGTTGTCCATCACACCACCGGTGGAAGCGGTGCTACCGATCTGGTTGGAGTAGCCGCCCCAATTGGAGGTTCCGAAGGCGGAAAGAACGCCGATCTGGGCCCAGGAGCTGGTACCGCAGTTGATCGAACCGATCTTACCCATTGCCAACTTACCGAAACCGCCTTCGATGAAGAGAGAAGCTTCACGATCAAAGAGCGTGCTGTTGTCGGCGCCATTGTCAGCGGTGAAACCGTTTTCGAGAACGAAACCAACCGTCAAGCCGTTGCCGAGATCTTCCGTGCCCTTAAAGCCAAAGCGGGAGCCGGACTGCATGCCGGAATTCATGCTAAAGGAGTCGGTAGCATCAGCGGCACCGTCCAGATCAACGTGGCTGTAGGCCAAACCTTCGTCAACGATACCGTAGAGCTGAACATCAGCAGCGAGAGCAGAACCGGCAAAAGCGCCGAGAACGGCAACTGCAGCAAGAGTCTTTTTCATTTTGATTTGTTCCTATAAAGATAGGGGATCTTTTTGATCAAAAAGGCCCGGGATTTAAGCGTTGCAAGCCTGCAAGGAACCGCAACATGCCCGAAGGCCCAATCACCCTTTGTTCCGAAAGGGTGAAGGCATTCTCACTCCGAATTGCGTAACTCTCAAATTCAAAAGCAAGCCTCAAATGGATGTGATGCTTTTTTACAACACCTAAAGGGCAAAATTGCGGTTAGCAGCTCTGATCTCGCGTTGGCCTCGCATTCTTAATCGAATCAATCGAGACTTCAGTGAGAAGATAGCTCTGTCCACACAAAGGAGAGAACCATGCCCTACGTCAATATCAAACTCACCGGCGACTCCGAAGCTCCGACGCCGGAACAAAAGGAACAGCTCATCGCAGGGGTTACCAAACTCATCGCTGATGTGCTCGGCAAAGACACGACGCATCTGGTGGTCGTCATTGATGAGGTGCCGATGGCCAACTACGGCATCAACGGTAAAACCGTCAAACAGCTGCGCTCGGAAAAGAAGGCCTAACACTTGAAAACAAGACGGGCGATCCGAAAAGACCGCCCGTCAGGAAGAATTAGCAGGTTTTCTGATTAAAGGAACTGAGCCCCGACAATGCCGGCAATCATCAGCGGGATGTTGTAGGCAATGAAGGTCGGTACGCAAGTGTCCCAAATGTGGTCATGCTGACCGTCAGCATTCAGACCGCTCGTGGGGCCGAGTGTGGTGTCGGAGGCGGGGGAACCGGCATCACCCAGAGCACCGGCAGCCGACATCAGAAGAATGGTGGCAGGAAGCGAGAAACCCACAGCGGAGCACAGCGGCACATAGATCACAGCCAGGATCGGCACGGTACCGAAGGATGTGCCGATGCCCATCGTCACAATAAGACCGATGCCGGTAATGATGGTGGCAGCCAGAATCTTGTTGGAGTGCAGATAGGGAACGACGCTCTGAATCAGTTCATTAACGGCGCCTGTTTCCTTGAGAATGGCAGCATAACCGCCTGCAATGAGCATCACAAAGGCGATAAAGCCCATCATGGAAATGCCGCCGGCAATGTGATCGTCCAATTCACGGAAAAGGAAGGCGCGACCGAGAATCATGACCAGAAGACCGATCAAAGCGGCCAGCGGCAGAGACTGCCAAATGAGCTGAACCACAACGGCCAGAACAATGGCCAGAAGCGTTGCCCAGTGCTTGAGTTCAAATTTCTTGATTTCCTCGGCCTTGGTTTCCATGCCGATGACCGGGCGATCTTCGTAGTGACGAGGTTTACGATAGAGCACAAAGACAGCAATCAGCAGACCGATCAACATGGACGCACCGAGAATCCAGTTGACGGAGGCGACGTCAGACACCGTGGTCTTCATGCCGCTTTGAGTCATGCTGTCAGCGACGATACCCTGGAAGATCAGACCGAAACCAACGGGCAGCGTGATGTAGGGAGCCTTCAGGCCGAAGCTAAGCGAACAAGCCACCGCACGGCGGTCAAGCTGCATCTTGTTCATCAGATAGAGCAGCGGCGGAATCAACAGCGGAATGAAGGCAATGTGCACAGGCACCACGTTCTGTGACAAGCAGGCAATGGCGGCCAAAACGAGACAGAAGACCGCAGGACGAGACCCCAGATGTTTGGAAATCCAGGAAACAAGCACCTGCATTAAGCCTGTGTGCGCAATGGCAACGGCAAAGGTACCCAACAGGATGTAGGAAAGCGCGGTGGTGGCGTTGGCGGAAAAGCCGTCGGCCAAAAGCGTCATCGTTTTGCCGATGTCAATGCCGCCCGACAGGCCGGCGGTGATGGCCGCAAGGATAAGCGCGACAAGAACGTTGACTTTGACCAGGCAGAGTACGCAAAGTACCAACACCGACAAGATGATGGGGTTAAAGAGCAAGTCCATCAGGGAGCCTCGTTTGGATTTTTGGAAGAGGGGAACTGTGGCGAAGAAAAGCTTGCCAGAGCTTCATTGTTTTAAATTGTTTCAACGGATACTACCGCATTTGATAGTGCCAAGGAAAGAGATTTGGCGCGCTCTACAGCCTTTTGCCTAGAGGTCTTTATGCTGTTGAACAACGCTGTTTTGGAGTGGAAATCAGCCGTTTTTTGCCATGAAGAGACCGTTCTTCCTTACAATTCGCACGAACACTATTCCATTCTCTATTCGTCGGCGGACAATTACCGAAGGCGGTCAATTTCCGCGAAAGCGGCGGAACTTCTGATTCAATGAAAAATCCCACTCATTTCTATGTTGTCGTGCCCTTGGGGCTTGAAGAGCTGTGCGCTCAGGAACTCGAAGCCATCGGCATCACCGGCCTTCGCGTTCAACGAGGAGCCGTCACGTTCACCGGCTCGATGCTCATGGCACAGCGTGCTTGCCTTTATTGCCGCACGGCAAGCCGCATTCTGATGCGCGTGGGCGTATCGGACTATCAGGACGAAGAAGACATCTACAACTTTGCCTGCCGCACGAAGTGGGAAAACTGGTTTGGTCCCGACGCAACGATTCGCGTGGACATCAACGCCCGTCGCTCTCCCTTACGCAGCCTGGACTTCACGCTGTTGCGCATCAAGGACGGCATTTGCGATCGTTTCATGCATTTCATGGATCGACGTCCGAGCGTGGACACGGCTCATCCTGAAATCCGCGTGTTTGCTTTTGCCGACGACACGCACTGCACGTTCTATCTCGACTTGTGCGGTGAAGCGCTCTTCAAGCGCGGCTGGCGTACGGACAAGGGCGAAGCGCCGCTCAAGGAAAACTTGGCTTCCGGTCTTCTGATGCTTGCAGACTGGAATGCCGATACGCCGCTCGTGGATCCGTTCTGCGGCTCCGGCACGATTGCTATTGAGGCTGCACTGACCGCCTGCGGTGTGGCACCCGGTCTCAAGCGCAAGTTTCTGTTTGAAAACTTCACTGGCTTTGAGCGTGACATTTGGCAGGAAGAACTCGAAGAAGCCAAAGCTCGCGTCAATATGCACACAAAAGTGAGAATTGCCGCAAGCGACATCAGCACCATTGTGGTTGGCAAGGCAGAACAGAATGCCCGCCGCGCAGGACTTGGCGCATTGATTGACGACGGACGCCTTACGTTTACCCAGTGCGACGCTCGTCAGGTGACGCCGCCCGCACCGGCCGGCCTCATTGTGGCCAATCCGCCCTACGGCGAACAGTCCAATCCGAAGAGCGCGACGGTAGCGTCCATGATGAAGGATGTGGCCGACAACCTGAAGCACAACTTCTCGGGCTGGACGGCACGCTTTCTTACGAGCGACCGCAATCTGCCGCGTCAGATGCGTCTGAAGGAAAGCAAGAAGACGCCGCTATTCAACGGTCCGTTGGAATGCCGTTTCTTTGAATTCAATTTGGTGTCAGGTAGCTTCCGAGACAAGCACTGACGAAGACTTCTGAAACAATCAGGCCGATCAAGCACACGATGTTTGGTCGGCTTTTGATTGCAAAACGACTTGAAATTTTCTTGTCAGGTCGTACAATGGTGCCTCTCAAGCGAAAGCCTCTCGTCCCCATCGTCTAGAGGCCTAGGACATGACCCTCTCACGGTTAGAACTGGGGTTCGAATCCCCATGGGGACGCCAAAACAACACGGACGACACCGTTGAATGTCGAAACTTGCCGCGAAAGCCCAAAAATCAAGGGTTCGCGGTTTTTTGTTGCTCATTGGATTTCGTTGTATCGAGGCGGGAACGTTTCTACGAAATTCATTTACGTACACTCGACGAGAGGAAAAAGCCGAGTGTACGTGACTTTAGAGCTTGCTTGAGGGTATATCGGAAGAGGTTGTGTCGAAATCGGGTGCGGGTTCGCAATAAAAGTTGATGGTGGCAGTTGCACTCTTGTTGGAATTTCCGTCTGCCTGAGTGGATTCAAGCGTGTGCAGACGTTGTCCCTTTGCAGCGCAGAAGGCCTGGGCCTTTTTGATAAGGTTGATACGTACGCTTCCGGCGTTGTCAGTTATGTCGCTGTATCCGCTAAGCGAATAGACATTGGGTGAAATCTCTACGATTTCAGTTGTTCCGGCACAGCCTACGAGCAGTAGAAGCGCGGATAAACTGCTATAGAGCTTCAGTTTGCGGGAGTTCATAGCTATCCTCTTGTCAATTGTGACGCTTCGCGAGTGCGAGCTGAGGTTTCAGTGTGTTCGCATACACTATAAACTTCTAAAGTGAATTTTGGTGGGCAATCATTACTGCCGCCCCTCGCCGTTGCCGATCACCACATACTTCAAGCTCGTCAAACCTTCAAGCCCCACCGGTCCACGGGCATGCAATTTTCCCGTACTGATGCCGATTTCCGCTCCGAGCCCATATTCAAAGCCATCGGCAAAACGCGTCGAGCAGTTCACCATGACGCTGCCGGAATCCACTTCACGCAGGAAGCGTTGAGAAGCTTGCAGATTATTGGTGATGATGGCGTCCGTGTGTTTGGACGAATGCTCTTCGATAAAGGCGATGGCCTCATCAAGGCTCTTTACCACCGCAATCGAAATGATCGGCGCGTTGTACTCGGTATCCCAATCCGACGGATCAGCGTCGACGCAGGACAGCCCCGAGGCTTCCAGAACGGCCTTTGACTTGGCGTCGCAGCGCATCTCCACGTTTTTCTCCGCAAAGATTTTCCCGATGCGAGGCAGAAATACGTCTGCAACGGCTTCGTGGACCAGAAGCGTTTCCGTGGCGTTGCAAGGCGAATAACGCTGCGTCTTGGCGTTGTCGGTGACGGAAACAGCCATGTCAATGTCAGCGTCCTTGTCGACGTAAGTGTGGCAGATGCCGTCAAGATGGTGAATCATCGGCACGGTAGCTTCTGCCGCAAGACGCGCAATCAGTCCTTTGCCGCCGCGCGGAATAATCACGTCGACGTATTTGTTGGCCCGAATCATTTCGCCAACGAAATCGCGATCAGTAGTGGGAGCGATCTGCACGGCTTCAGTCGGTAAGCCGGTTTCAGTCAGAGCTTGTTGCACCAGTTCACCCAGAATGCGATTTGTTTCAAACGCTTCCGAGCCGCCGCGCAGAATGCAGGCGTTGCCGGATTTGACGGCAAGACAGGCCGCGTCCACCGTCACATTTGGACGCGACTCATAGATGATACCGAGAACGCCAAGCGGCACTCGCATGCGTCCGACCTGAATGCCCGAGGGGCGACGGCGCATCTCGGAAATTTCACCGACGGGGTCGGGAAGGGCCGCAGTCTGTCGGGCGCCTTCAGCCATCAGCCTCAGCACTTTTTCCGTGACGCGCAGGCGATCCACGAACGATTCTTTCAGTCCGTTTTCCTTTGCCTTGACGAGATCCTGTTCATTGGCTGCAAAAATGTCCTCTTTCTTAGCCTCCAACAGTTCGGCCAGACGAAGAAGGGCCTTGTTCTTGTCGGCAGTCGAGGCGGCGGCCATGCGGCGCGAGGCGGCACGAGCCTTTTGCCCGGCTTCAATCATCAATTTGGAAACGGAAGTCGTCATGCTGTAACCCTACAGTAGAACGCGAAAGCGTGTTCTTGGATTGTAACGGCTCAAGACTTGACGGAGCGGGAAGAGACCGGCAAAAGGCGGTTGGAATGAGAACGGTTAGGAAGCCACGAAAGCGGCCAGCGCGGCAATTTCAATCCAGGGATCGGTGTCGCGGTTGGGGACGGTCAGACCCTTGCTGATCTTGTCGATGTCTGCGCAAAGCAGTAACGCACTCGACAATTTGCGGGTGTTGAGGCGTCCCGCTGCACGCGTGATGCGAGCCGAGCGGTCACCCCAAATACCGGCTTGACGAAGCGCGGAATTGCGGTCCGACCCGTTGTCGATTGCTGCGCGGAATTTGAGCGTCATGCGCAGCTCTTCGGTGATCATCCACATGAAGGAGGGGATGGATTCACCTGCTGCGTTGAGGTTTTCAACGATGCGAAGCGACTTGGCGGCGTCGCCCGCAAACATCGCTTCGAGAAGGTTTTCTACGTCAAAGCGGGCCACATCGCGTACGGAGTCCGTGACGGCCTCTTCCGTGATGACGGAGCCTTCGGGGAAAAGATAGGCGAGCTTTAAGACTTCCTGCGCTGCGGCAAGAAGGTTTCCCTCACAGCGATCCGACAGGATCTTGAGGGCAGCGGGTTCGGCCTTGAGGTTTTTCTTGGCCAGACGCGCAGCAAACCAGGAGGGGAGTTCTCGAGCCGAAACGCTGTTGCATTCGACAACTTCGGCGTTGGCGGTGAGCGCCTTGTACCAGGCTGCTTTTTTCAGGCTCCAGTCGTAGGGAATGGTGACGACAAGCGTCACGCCGTCCAAAGGCATCGAGGCAATGTCGGTGAGCGCCTGCGTTCCCTTAACGCCGGGGCGGGGGCTTGCCAGACGCAGCTCCACAATTTTCTTGTCACCGAACAGACTCATGGCCGTGCAGCTTTCGGGAAGCTTCGACCAGTCCCAGATGGCAGAGGCGTTGAGCACCTCGCGTTCCGTTGCGCCTTCCTCCCGAGCCTTGGCGCGCAACAGATCGGCCGCTTCCAGCATCAGAAGCGGCTCTTCGCCCGTGATCACCCACAGAGGTGCCAGAGGGGTTTGCGCAAGATAGGACTCCAGGTCGGAAAAGCGCATCGGATTTGCCCGAGTGTCAGAAAAAACGGTTAGCGGGTGGTGAGATCTTCAGGCTGCTTGGGCGGCTGAGCCTTTTCGATGCGGCGCACCATCTGAACGACGATGTCGGAGAGCATCTCGTTGATCACCAGCGCTTCTTCGGTATCGCGAGTGAGGTAGTCCTCCTCGTTGTAGGAGATTTCACGCACGGCCGCAATCACGGTGTCGGGCAGGTACTGTGTGCCGTCGGGAGCGGACAGTCGGAAACTCACTTCGAGTTTCAACTCGTACTCACGCGCATCGCCGTATGCGTTGTAGGCAACCACGTTGCGGGAGCGGCGTTCGCCGAGAACGTAGAGAATGGCCTGCGCTTCCGAAGGCGAATTCACCAGTCGGACATCGGAACCCGCCTTGAGCTGGCGCGAAAGCTGAGAGCCCAGCGGGGTGTTGAGGTTATAGCTGATGTAGAGCGTCTCAAACGGAAGCGAGAAGCGGCCGCGCAGACGAAAGCCGCAGCCCGTCATGGCGAGCGCCGCTGCAGCGATCAGCGTACGGCGACTGGTGGTTCGAAACATAGAAGTACCGAAAATGTTGGAAAAACCGAAGGCGGGCTTTCAGGACGACGCCCGCCTGCAGGCAGAAGTTCATTATACGGAGCGTGCGATGGCTCCGAGTCAAAAATCAGGCCGAACCTTTGCTCGTGGTTGAAATGTCAGCCGAGGTCTGTTTGACGGGTTGATCGCTGAAGATCGCGTCAATGTCTTTGGAGTCGAACAGATAGAGCGCCCCGCAGAATTCGCAGCGCACCTTGAGCGTACCTTGTTCGGCGATGATTTCGCGCGCTTCCTTTTCGCCGAACGAGCGGATCATTCGCGTGATGTTTTCTCGCGAGCAGCGGCAGGAGAAGGTCGGGGTGAGCTCATCGAGCACGCTGGGGTTGAGTTCCCAGAAAAGACGCCGGCACAGTTCCATCGGTTCGATTTCGAGAAGTTCCGAGGGTGTGACGGTCTGTGCGAAGGTCTGTACTTCACGGAAACCTTCTTCCACGGTGTCCTCGGTCGTGCCTTCGGCCGCCTTGCCGCCGTGGGCGGGCAGGCGCTGCATGATGATGCCGCCGGCGGCCTTGTCGTCGGCCGACAGCCACATGCGCGTAGGCAGCTGCTCGGACATCGTCATGAAACCCTCGAGCGTTTCTGCGACGGTGTTGCCGGTCAGAGGCACCACCCCCTGATAGGGATCTTCGTTGGGGCGGCGATCGGCAAGGTCGAGAATTGCCGCGCAGCGGCCCTTGCCGTTGGCGTTGACCATGTCCTTAAACGTGGCGTTGGGGGGAACTTCCATGCCGGCGCGCATCTGCACGGTGGCGCGGATCTTCAAGCCGGAACGCACTTCAACGAGAGCGAGCTTTACGGGGCCGTCGCCCACGATTTGCAGTACCAGTGCGCCTTCAAACTTCAGGCCTGAAGCCATCAGAGCGGCGGCAGCGGCAAGTTCGCCCAGCATGCGCAGCACGGGGGCGGGGGCTTCAAGCGAAGCCTTCATCTGTTGCCAGCTGTCCGTCAGGCGAACGCTCTGCACGTGGCAGTTTTGATTGGGAAAAAGGAGCTTAACGAGAGAATCAGCCATAAATTTTCAGATTCGTCATGGTCGCCCGACTAAATGCCAATGGCGACGGACACAAAAAACAGGTCGGATAGGCCGCTCGATAGAGCAACCTCATCTGCTTATAAATGAGGGCAAAAACGCTTGATTTCAAGCCTTTGCCACGCGAATTTTTTTTCAGTCGATGCGACGCAGTCCTGCTTCAAAGCGGCGGGCTTCTTCGACGTAATGCGCCGTGTTGCGGTGCATCGTGCGGATTTCCTCTTCGGTGAGGTTGCGCACGAAACGGGCGGGAGTGCCCACGACGAGCGTGCCGGGCGCCACGGTTTTGCCTTCGGCAACGAGACTACCAGCGCCGACAATGGCGTTTTCACCTACGACGGCACCGTTGAGCACAATCGCGCCCATGCCGATCAGGGCGCCGTTTTTGACGGTGCAGCCGTGCAAAACGGCGGCGTGTCCGACGGTGACGTTGTCCTCAACGACGCAGGGAAAGCCTTTTTCTGTGTGAATGACGGCATTGTCCTGCACGTTGCTGCCGACTCCCACCGTGATGGACTCCAAATCTCCGCGCAATACAGCTCCCGGCCAGATGCTGCTGTTGTCTTTGAGTTCGACGCGACCGATCACTTGGGAGGATTCTGCGGTCCAGGCTGAAAAAGATACCTGAGGGACGTGGTTTTCGAAGGAGAATCGAGCCATAATCGTACGACTGCTAAACGTCATAATGTTGCTTGGGTTTCGGATTGTACCGACACCAAAGCGTGATCGACACGGCAGTGATCTTTGTAACCGCGATAGACGAAAGAAGGAGGCTCGGTGGGAACGCTTGATTTGCACATGCACTCAACAGCCAGCGACGGCAGTTTGGCGCCGGACGCGCTGGTACGGTTTGCGCGCGAGTGCGGCGTTCGCACGATGGCTCTGACCGATCACGACACGGTGGCCGGTGTTGATCTTGCGCAGCGTACCGCGCAGCTTGAGGGCCTTACTTTTGTCACCGGCATTGAAATCTCGACGATCTACGCCGGCAAAAACATTCATGTTGTGGGGCTTGGCATCAATCCGCACGACGAAGAGTTGCTCGCTGTCACAACGACGATGTGTTCTGAGCGAGATCGCCGAGCCGTTTTGATGGCAGAACGCTTTGCAGAACTCGGCATTGAGGGGATGTTCGAAGAGGCCATGACTTTTTCGGCCCGCGAAAGCAATCTCTCGCGTCTGCACTTTGCCAAGGCGCTCATGAAGCGCGGCATCGTCAAGAATCAGCAGGAAGCCTTCGACAAATACCTCGGCGAAGGAAAGCTCGCGTATGTGGCCGCTCCTTGGGGATCGGTGGCCGACGCCGTCGAGCTCATCCACAAGGCGCGCGGTATTGCCGTGTTGGCTCACCCCGGTCGTTACAGCTTCTCTGCCGACTGGCAGCTTGATGCTTTAGTCGAAGGCTTTGCCGAATGCGGCGGTGATGGCATTGAAGTCGTGAGTGGCTCGCAAAGTCCGTCGTTTACCGAGAAGGCGCTTCAGTTTGCCCGTTTTTACGGATTGGCCATCAGTACCGGCAGTGATTTTCACAGTGAAGCGGGGACTCGGCCGGTTCCCGGAGCGCAAGGCGAACTGCCTTCGGGACTGCCGACCGTGATGAAGATGTTGGGTTTGGAGTCGGTCTGAGTTGCTCCAAAGTTCTTTGCTTGTCGGATTTTTCTTCTAATCTTCTACGATTTTTAGAAGATTAGAAGAATATAGAAGAAAAGCGGAAGGCATCCGTTCTCGATCACCTTCCGTCCGGACATGCCTAGAGATTTCCTAGACCTTTGCTTCCGAAGCCATCTCGCCGAGCGCATCAAGCAGCGCCTGCAGTGCTTCATCCGTTGTCGACCACGCCGTGCAGAAGCGTGCGATTGTACGGCCGTCGCTGTGTTTGCCGCAGTCTTCCCAGATGAATTTCCCTTTGAGATGTTCAATTGCAGCATCGTTCAGTAGCACAAACTGCTGATTGGTGGGCGAGTCGATGTAGAGCTCAATGCCCGCACGCACAAATGCAGTCTTGAGCATCATGGCTTGCTCAATGGCTCGCTTGCCGATCTTCCCGTAAAGATCATCGGTAAAGAAAGTCGAGAAACTCAATCCCGCAAGACGACCTTTGGACAGAAGCGCTCCGCGCTGGCGCTGAGCCGAGAGGAAGTCGCGCGCAAGCTTCTGATCCGTGATAACCAAGGCTTCGCAGCCCAGCGCACCGCACTTGGTGCCGCCGATGCAGAAGGCGTCGGTGAGACGTGCGTAGTCTTCAAGTTTGATGTCGCCTGCAGCAAGCGCATAGGCAAGACGCGCGCCGTCGACATAAAGAAAGAGTCCTTCTTCGCGGCAGACCTTGGAGAGTTCTTCGAGTTCCGCGAGGCTGTAAAGAGTCCCCAATTCCGTCGGGTTGGAAATGTAGACGAGCCCGGGTTCCACGTAGAAGATGCGTTCGGCGTTGGTGCGGTAGGAAACAAGCGCCTTCTTGACAGCTTCGGCCGTCAGCTTGCCGTCGACGGCGTCAATTTCAAGCACCTTGTGGCCGGTGGCTTCGATGGCTCCCGTTTCGTGTGCGGCAATGTGGCCGCTCGGTGCCGCCAGAACACCCTGCCAGGGACGAAGAACGGCAGAAATCAGGGAGAGGTTACAAATCGTACCGCCCGCAAAGAAGAATACGCCGGCGTCAGGACACTTGCAGGTTTCGCGGATTTTCGCTTCGGCTTCCTTGCAGAACATGTCTTCGCAGTAGCCGGGCACTTCGGTGAGATTGTGGCGAAGCAAAGCGTCCATGATCTGCGGCGTGCAACCGGCGATGTAGTCGCATTGAAATTGATAGGGAGTAGCCATGATTTGCAGCCTCAATAAGAGAAATTGCTTTTAATTGTCGCGATCTGTCGTCAACTGTTCGAAAATCTACTGACGCATCTCTCGAATGATCTCGTCAGGAGTGTCACGCATCGATGACCGGAACGGATTGATGTCAACGCCGCCGCGTCGGGTAAAGCAGGCGTACACCTCAAGCATTTCCGGCGCAAAGGCTGCGCGCAAGTCGTGAAAGATCTGTTCGACGCACTGCTCGTGGAACCCGCGGTGGCAGCGGTAAGAAACGAGATATTTCAAGAGGCCGGCCTGATCAATCGCCTTACCTGTGTAGGAAATCAGAATGCTTGCCAGATCGGGTTGCCCCGTGACCGGGCAGAGAGAGCGGAAAACGGAGGTCGAAAACGTTTCGGTAGCCGTCTCCGAGCGATTTTCATCAAACTTCAGATAGGCCGGCTCGGTTTCATATGTGTTCACGATATCGCCTTCGGACAGCGTCAGGGTGTCAAGATTGATGCCCGGCATCGCACGCACGGCACCGGGATAGGCGGTTACATCGTAAAGACGCACTTCGACTTGTTCCCCCAGACGGGACGACAGGTCTTCGGCCATGCGGTGAGCCACTTCATCTTTGCCGCTCATCTTGGTCATGGCAAAGGAGCCCGCGTAGAGCTTCAAAGACTTCGACTCCACAATGGAATGCGTGCTGGCCGGTACCAGAAGTTCACCCACGGCCGTCTGCGGGATGCCCTGTTCATTGAGCCAAGAGAGCTCATAGAGGCGCCAGATGTCCGTGCCGCGGAAATCATGGTCGCCGATGGCATCGCGCCCGAGTGCGCGCGGAATCGGCTGAAGCAAGTCCGGGTTGTAGCGATCGCTGTAGACAGTGTCCTTACCAAGCAGCGTGTTCTTGGGTTCGGGCATCAAAACCGACATGGAAGTCCTCTAAAAAAATTAATCAGTGAAAAGCTTCAATGAGCCGAAAAGCTTGTGCAGACGCTCTTCGTCAAACGGAAGGTATTCGGCAATCGTTAAGCCTGCAATTTCTGAGTTAGCGGCAACAAGATGCAGGATTGAAGCAAGTTGTTCCATTGTCATGCGTCCGCCTCCTGAACCGTCTCCGACAAGATTCGGATTAGCGAAATAGGTGGAGTGGAAGTACAGAGGATCAAGTACGTCGATATCCAGATGCACGAGGACATGATCGAACTTTTGCACAAACGCTCTGATGTCGTCGTCAGAAACGAAGTTTTCTGTCTGCACTTTGTAGTTGACGCCTAAGTTGTCCAGGAACTTGGCTTGATAGTCGTGCAGTCCCTGAAGACCGACATAAAGTAGCTCATCGGGCTTGAACGCGGGGTTTTTCATGAGTCCCGCCATTGACGGTTCACCGGCTCCGAGCAATGCCCCCAAGACCATGGCGTGTGCATTGGGATAACCGTCCTCGGGCATGGAAACGTCCGGATGAGCATCAAGCCACAGAATGCCGCTGTTGGGATAAAGCCCGTGCAGATAATCGAATGGTGCCTGGGATACCAAACAATTGCCGCCGATCGTGATGATCCGCTGCGGGGCTTCGTTTTCAATGGCGGCTTGTGCGGCTCGAATGCCGGCGAGCACTTCGTCTTTTCCGGCGATGCCGTCTTGAACTTTGCGCTGACGACCGTCCGGAGTCGGAATGTCAACTTTGACCAGCGGTTGATTCGGATTGGCAGGAAGAATGTGCTGCAGCAGGTTGGCGCCGAAGTAGTAAGTCTCAAGCCCGCCGCTGAGCCAGTCCGGATAAAGCAGACGAATGGTTTTCATAAATTTGCAGGAGCAAAAAATCAGTCGAGTGGTCAGTCGGATTATAGGCAGGAGAGGATTTGCTCAATGGATGCTTCTTGTCATAAAAACGTCATAAAACAGACAAAGACTCGTCACAGAACTGTCACGGCTTCGATACAAGCAGCTCTCAAAATGGCGTCTGCTCAGAATTCAATTTCAAGACGCTAAGAAATGCTCACCCTCAAACACATCAACAAGAGCTACGGAAATCGAACCATCCTTTCGGACATTTCGCTCTCCATTCGCAAAGGGGAAATTGTCTCTATCCTCGGTCCGTCGGGCTGCGGCAAAACGACGCTTCTGAATCTGATTCTCGGCCTGACGCAAGCTACCTCGGGCAAAATCATGTTCGACGGCGAGGACCTTACGAATGTGCCGATGCAAAAGCGCGGCTTCAACATCGTGTTCCAGGACTTTGCGCTGTTCCCGAACTTGAACGCTCACGACAACATCGTCTACGGTCTTCGCAACAACCCTTCCGCATCCACTCCCGAGGAAGTCAATGAACTGATTGATCTTCTGGGATTGAGAAAGCATCTGCACCAGCGCATCGACGAACTCTCCGGCGGTCAGAAGCAGCGCGTGGCCATCGCACGAACGCTCGTTCTCAAGCCTCGCATTCTGCTGCTCGACGAACCGCTCTCGGCTTTGGACGGCCTCATCAAGGAGTCCATTAAAGAACGAATCCGCATGATCGCCCGCCAGTTTGAGCTCACGACGCTCATTGTGACGCATGACCCGGAAGAGGCGCTCACGCTCTCGGACCGCGTGCTCATCATCAACAACGGACGAATCGCGCAGTTTGCCGATCCGATGACGATCATCAACAAGCCCGCAGACGATTTCGTCAATGACTTCATTATTTCCCAGTTGATGGTCAAGCGCACCAACATCCTGAAGCTGTTCAGCGGCCCAAACCCTAAGAACGCCGCAACGCTCAAAGCCGAATCCGGCGCTCTGGCTTAAGTTGCGGAATGACTGTCATGACCACTCTTACGGATAAACTCTTCGGGCGCGAGCGCCGCGAACTCAAGATCGTGTTCGCCTTGGTGGTGCTCACGCTCTCGGCAGTGCTGCTCTATCCACTCGGCTGCGTTTTGTTTCAGTCTATTTTGGACGGCAACGGCAGCCTGACGCTTGCGAACTACACCTCGCTTCTTTCGGAACCGCGCTTCTGGAATGCGCTTTCCAACAGCTTTGCCGTGTCGGGCTTGTCGGCGGTTATCGCTGCTGTGCTTGCCTTCGGCTGTGCCTACGGTCTGCATTTCACGCGACTCAACCCTTGGGCCAAGAAGGTCTTTCAGATCGTCATTCTTTTACCGCTTTTTCTGCCTTCGATCACCTACGGCTTTGCGGTGATCTATTCCTTCGGACGTCTGGGGCTGGTGAGCCAAATCTTCGGCGTGCTGCCGTTTTCGATCTACGGTTTCTGGGGGCTGTTGATCGCTGACGTAATCTACACGCTTCCGCCCGCGTTTCTGATCCTTTCCAACGCCTTCCACTACATTGACCGCAACACGATTACGGTGAGCCGCCTGATGGGCGACAGTCCCTGGCGCACCTTCTACATTTCGGCGTTGCGCCCGGTTGTGGGGGCACTTTGTTCGGCCTTTATTCTGAGCTTCTTCCTGTCCTTCACCGACTTCGGCATTCCGGTCTCGATTGCCGGTCAATACGACGTCATTGCCACCGAGCTCTACACCACGATGATGGGTGCCGTGCCTGACTTCGGCCGCGGTGCCGTGATCGCCATGGCGATGCTCGTTCCTTCGATTGCTTCCGTGATGCTTTTGAAGTACGTCGAGCGATTCAACTTCCGATACAACCGCATCAATTATCAGCCGCCTGCCCGCAACCGCGTGCGCGATGCGCTTTTTGCCGGCTACTACGTGATTATCGCCGCCGTACTGCTTTCGGTCTTTGCCGTGATGTTCGTGGTGCCTTTCGTTGAGCAGTGGCCCTATAAGCCTGTTTTTACGCTTGACGTGATCTCCCGCATTCTCTCCGACAGTGTCGTCTGGGAGGTCTACGGCAATTCGGTCGGAGTGGCCCTAGCAAGTGCCGTGACCGGCACGTTGCTGTGTTACGCCGCAGCAATGGTCAATGCACGCTCTCAGCTTAAGGGCTGGTGCCGGACGACGATGGACAGCTTTGCCATGCTCACCAACACCGTGCCCGGCATGGTGCTCGGTATCGGCTTTCTCTTTGCCATGAGCGGCACGATGCTGGCCAACACGTTTGCCATTCTGGTGCTCGTCAACCTGGTGCACTTCTTCACGTCGCCTTATCTGATGGCCACTTCGGCTCTGAGCAAGATGAACGCCGGTTGGGAAACCACCGGCGCCTTGATGGGCGACAGTTGGCTCAAGACCGTCATGCGCGTCGTGGTGCCCAATTCCGCCGCCACGCTCTGGCAGATGTTCCAGTACATGTTCGTGAGTTCCATGGTGACCATCAGTGCCGTCGTGTTCCTGTCGGGCGCCCGCACCATGCTGATCACCACGAAGATCAAGGAACTCCAGTATTTCGAGAAGTTCGAAGAAATCTTTGTGCTCTCGCTTTTGATTTTCTTTACCAACGTTGCGGTCAAGCTCATTTGCGACGCCCTTGCGGAACGTGCAAGAAAGAACCCGCAGGGCGGTCTGATTCAGTCGATCATGCGCCGCCTGAGCTCGAGCCGTACTCCCACGCTTTCAACTGTTTCCACCGGAGCTTAAAAGAAATGCAACCGATGACCTGTTTCAAACTGACTTTTGCTGCTTGTTTGTGTGCTGCCATGGTTGGCTGCGGCAACGACAGCGGTACCGACGCCGACAAGGGCAAGAGTGCCGCGGCGCCCGCCAAGACCGCCGAAGTGGTGATCTACACCAACGCCGACGAAGAAGCTCAGACTGCGATGAAAAACGCCCTTGACAAGAATGGCATGAAGGGCGCCTACCTGATCCAGTCGTTCGGCACGTCCGAGCTGGGCGGCAAGCTTGCGGCCGAAGGCAAGAACATCGAAGCCGACGTGGTGACGTTATCGACCTACTACCTCGACAGCTTCCAGAAAAAGGAAAAGCTTTTTGCAGATCTTCAGAACAAGGCCAAAACCATTCAGCCGTCTCCGTCTTATTGGACGCCGATTCTGGGCAACACGGGTGCACTTTTCATCAATACCGAAGTTTTGAAGCAAAGCAAGCTCGAAGCTCCGAAGTCCATCGCCGATCTTGCCAAGCCCGAATATGCCGGCCACATTTCCGTGCCCGACATCATGGGCAGTTCCACCTCTTGGCTCATGACGCAGGCTGTGATGTCTGCGCAGGGTGAAGAAGCCGGCGCCAAGACGGTGGCGGCGATTGAAAAGAATGCCGGCGCCCATCTTGAAAAGTCCGGTTCCGGTCCTTTGAAGAAGCTGCGTGCCGGTGAGGCGGCCGTCGGCTTCGGTTTGCGCCATCAGGCTGTGGCCGACAAGGCACGCGGACTGCCGATCGACTACATCGATCCGACAGAGGGCAACTTCCAGCTGCAGGAAGCTGCCGCAGTCGTTGACAAGGGAGCCAAGACTAATCCGAACGCTCAAAAGGTCGTTGAAATCATCGTCAAGTACGGCCGCCCCGAACTCTTGAAGTTCTACCCCGTGGCGCTTTACGAAGGTGAAACGGTTTCCGCTGAAAACAAGCCTGCTCGTCCGAGCTTCTATAAAGAGCCGCTGACCGTCGAACTGCTGCAGAAGCACCAGAAGATGGTCAAGGACGCCGGCAAATAATTTTGTTGATTTTGAATAAGCCGGCTCTCAAACGGGAGTCGGCAGTTTTCTTTTTTGTTTTGTCATGATTACCGATCCGAATACCTACAAACTTTTGACCCCGGGTCCCCTGACGACGTCATTGTCCGTGCGTAAGGAAATGCTTGTTGATCGCTGCACGTGGGACGACGACTACAAAGAAATGACCCAGTTCGTGCGCCGTGAACTCCTCACGCTTGCCCACGTTTCCGAAACTGATTACACCACCGTTCTGATGCAGGGTTCGGGTACGTTCGGCGTGGAAAGCGTTCTCAGTTCCGTGGTCGGTAAGAATGACTGCGTGCTCGTGCCCGTCAACGGAGCATATTCGGAACGCATGTGCCAGATTCTGGAGCGCTACGGCATCGCCTTTGTGCGTGAAGACTTCGCTTGGAACGAACGCGTCGACGCTGCCCGTCTGGAGGCGGTGATTGCCGCACATCCCGAAATCACGACGATCAGCATCGTGCACAACGAAACGACTTCGGGCCTCATCAACGATCTGGTGAGTGTCTCGGAAGTCGTGAAGAACCACAACCTGCGCTTTATCGTGGACGCCATGAGCTCCTTCGGCGCCGTGGATGTGAACGTGGCCGAGCTCGGCATCGATTTTCTGATCTCTTCTGCGAACAAGTGCATCCAGGGTGTCCCTGGCTTTTCCTTCATCATTGCCCGCCGCGAAGCGCTTACGGCTACCGAAGGCAACGCCCGCACGATTTCGCTCGATCTGCACTCTCAGTGGAAGACGATGGAAAAGGACAACGGCAAGTGGCGCTTTACGTCGCCTACCCACGTCGTGGCCGCTTTTGCGCAGGCGCTCAAGGAACTGCAGCAAGAGGGCGGAGTGACGGTTCGCGGCGAACGCTATGCAGCTACAAACCGCAAGCTGCGTGAAGGAATGCGTGCTCTAGGCTTTGAACCGTTCGTCAGCGAAGCCTTCCAGGGGCCGATCATCACCACCTTCCTTTATCCGGAAGGTCGCAACCTCGACTTCAAGCACATGCACCACTGGCTCAAGGAGCAGGGTTATGTGATCTATCCGGGCAAGCTCACCGACCGAGACACCTTCCGCATCGGCAACATCGGCGAAATCTACGACGCGGACGCCGACCGCATTCTTGAATTGTTTGCACAGTACACCAAGGAGTTTATGTAATGAACCGCATCAAGGGCGTGATTTTCGATTGGGCGGGTACGACGGTTGACTTCGGTTGCACGAGTCCTGTTTCTGCATTTAAGGAAGCATTTCGCCGCGCCGGCATTGACGTGACGGACGAGGAAGTTCGTGCGCCGATGGGGCTTTTGAAACGTGATCACATCAAGACGATGCTCGCGATGCCTCGTATTGCGCAAGCCTGGCAGGACAAGTACGGTGCCGCGGCAACCGACGCCGATGCCGAAAAGATCTATGCCGACTTTGAACCGGCTCTGATGGCTGTGCTTGATCGACATTGTGATCTGATTCCTGGCATTCTCGAAACGATGGAGTATCTCCGTCAAAACGAGATCCGTGTGGGTTCGACCACCGGCTTTACCCGGGAAATGATGGCTGTGGTGACCGAAGGCGCCCGCAGGGGCGGCTATGCACCCGAAATGGTTCAAACGGCCGACAGCAACAACGGTTTCGGCCGTCCTTGGCCGTACATGATTTTCTCCAATATGCGCGGCCTCGGTCTATCAAACGTGCGTCAGGTTGTGAAGGTGGGCGATACGACCTCCGACATGGCCGAAGCAAAGAACGCGGGCGTGATTGCCGTCGGCGTCTGTGTGGGCAGCTCCATGATCGGTCTGGACGCGCAGAGCTGGGCGGCGTTGCCCGAAGCAGAACGTGCCGAACAGATCAAATCAGCTCGTCAGCGCTTCTATGCCGCCGGTGCCGATTATGTGATCGAGAGCATCGGTGATTTGCCGGCTCTCATTGAGGATCTCAACGCTCGCAGCGCTGCTTAATTCGCACCAAAGGACCTTGCGAAAGCCCGTGTGTCGATCTTGGCATGCGGGCTTTTTGACGTGTCGGCATCGTTTTGGTTGATCAGACGAATAGGTTATCGTTTTCTTTGTTCTTCTCGCGGGCGTGAGCAATGCGCTGCTCCCTGAGTTCGTCGAGTTCTCTTTCGATGCGTTCCGCACGACGCCAGAAATAGACCACGTTGCCCAGGATGATGCCGATGAGCAAGGCTGAACCGATGCCGATGACGTAGTGGATGCGCGAGTCTGCAGTCGTGATTCCTTGGTCCGCCGCTGCTTGGTTCGTCGCAATAGTCGCCTCGGTTTTGACAGGTAAAGTGATTCCGGTCAGTGAGAAGAACAGCACAAGTTCCGTAGCTGCTTTGCAAAGACAAGAGGATGAAAACCACATGACCGTCAAAATCGTTGGAAGGCAGTCAGAAGCGTAGTGCGAGAACCGAATTGGCGCACTATGAGAAGAAATGGCAAGAATGCGCAAAAAGTCTCATCCAGAATTTTTTTGAGGTTTCTTGACAGATTAACGTCGGGACAATTGATTAGAGAGCTTTTCGAGCTGCTGGAGTTTTGCCGGTTTAGAAAAACTTAACCGTGATACAAAACTTCGAAACACGGACGTCTTTGCGTTTGATTCAAGTCAAAAGCCGCGCTATCGCTGCCCCTACACTCTTTGCCTGACAACATAAACCACCGCTTTGCTGCTTACTGACACTACGTCAATACCCGGAAGCATTGCGAATCTAAGGAGAAAGAGATGATCAAACCAATTACGGCAATTGTGCTCAGTGCCTTATTTTCCACTGTCTCAGGACTGGCAACTGCCCAAGACCTGGCTTCTTTTCATGCCGGTATGGGAGGATGCACTGCTTGCCACGGCACGAACGCTGTGACGGCTGCTAACGTTCCGGACGACGAAATTGATCTCAACAACAAATGCATGGCCTGTCACGGAGACTATAAAAAATTAGCTGACAAAACAAAACACTTTGATCCGCATGCAAGTCACTTAAGCGACAGAAGTCCCATTAATTGCACGGCTTGTCATACCGCACACGCAAAACCCAAGCTCGTCTGCAATGACTGTCACACATTTGATTTGAAGATGCCATTTTCCGATGCTCCTGAATCAGCCAAGTGGGATGCAACGATTGATGCCGAGGCTGTTGCAGCCGCCGAAAAGTCTGCTCCGCGCGAAACGGTTGACGTACTGGTGATCGGTGCGGGTTCGGCCGGCTTAAATGCGGCAATTGCGGCAAAGCGCGCCGGAGCCAAGGTGGTTTTGCTTGAGAAACATTCTTTTGCAGGCGGCAATTCAATGCTCGCTGCCGGCGGTTACAACGCTGTCGGGACGCCTCAACAGGCTAAGAAAGGCATTAAGGATACCGTTGATCAGTATGTCAAAGACACCATGAAGGGCGGGCGTGGCAAAAACGATCCGAAGCTTGTACAAATTCTTGCTGAAGGTAGCGCCGACGGCGTCAAATGGTTGGAAGACATGGGGGCTGATCTTTCGGACGTCAAACGTTCCGGAGGAGCCGCCGTCGATCGAACGCACCGTCCCCACGGAGGTATGTCTGTCGGGCCGCACATTGTGGATGTGTTACGCGCCCAAGCTACAAAAGAAGGCGTTGGCGCCCGGGTGAATTCCCGTGCCGTCAAGCTTTTGCTCGACAAAGACTACAAAATTGCCGGAGCCATTGTGCATGGCAAGCACTCCGGCTACTACAAAATTGCAGCGAAGGCGGTGGTCTTGGCAACCGGCGGTTACGGTCAGAATAAGCAGATGATTGCCTTCTATCGTCCGACCTTCAAGGACATGACGAGTTCAAACAATATAACGAGTACCGGCGACGGCATTACCATGGCTCTCAATATCGGTGCTTCCATGACCGATATCGATTGGGTTCAGGCTCATCCGACCGTTGGCCTCGACAGCCGTATTTTGATCAGCGAAACCGTTCGCGGAGTCGGCGCCGTAATGGTCAACATCAACGGTGAGCGTTTCGTGAACGAACTTACAACACGTGACCGAGCAAGCGACGCAATTTTGCATCAGCCTCAAAAGCGAGCTTGGCTGGTTTTTGACAGCAACCTCTATAAGTCTGCAAAGATGGTGCAAGGCTATGATCACCTGGGTATGCTCAAGAAAGCTGATACTCTGGCTGAGCTGGCCAAGATTTGTGACATGGATGCGAAAACTCTCGAAAAGACGGCCAGCGACTACAACAAGTTCCGCAAGGCAGGAAAAGACGAAGCATTCGGTCGTCCCGATATGCCGCTTGGTATTGAAAAGGCTCCTTTCTATGCAGTAGCTGTTGCTCCCGGCATTCACCATACGATGGGTGGGGTGGCGATCACGCCGGAAAGCGAGGTGCTGGACATCCAAAGTCGCCCGATTCCGGGGCTGTATGCGGCAGGAGAAGTGACGGGAGGCGTACACGGCTTTAACCGCCTCGGAGGTAATGCTATTGCCGATACCGTCGTCTTCGGTCGCCGTAGCGGCGAACATGCAGCTGCCTATGCACTCAAAGCAAAATAAGCAAACTTTCTTCTCCTAATCTCGTCTGTTTCTTGGCAGTGGAAATCTGCTGTTGCCAAAAGGCAGACATTTGAGGTTCTGTTGGTTCGACAGGACCTCTTTTTTTGGTACTAGAGCGTTGACAGCGGAGAAATGTTGCATTCCTTGAAGAAAAGCTCTCGCAATGCAGGCAAATGTTCCTGTTTGTAGATCGCGTAGATGCAGCGGCTGCTTTCTTTTTTATGATCCGGATTAACCTCTTTTCTCAACTCAACCAAATCTCCACGGCGAATTTCTTCCGAAACGGACAGCAACGGCATCACAGCCAATCCGAGACCGGTTTGAACCGCTCGTTTGATCGCGCCCATCGTATTCATAGTAAGGATGTTGGAAACGGTAATTCCCTGGGCCAAAAGCCATCGTTTGGCTGCATCGCTTACCGTTGCTTCCTGATCCATGATCCAGGTGGCTAAACAGAAATCTTCCGTTGTCGCTTCGACCGATATGTATGGACTCTTCGGGCTGGCGATCAATACGAAATCGTCACGGAAACACGGGAAAAAGGTTAACGATGGATCCACGGGGGGACGACTGATAAAGCCAATATCCATACGGTTGGCAAGAACTCCGGCTTCTACGATTTCATTGTCTTCAATCAGCAAAGTCGGATCCACAGTCGGATAACGTCGCTTGAATTCCGGGAGCCTTCGGGAGAGGATATAAATGCCGCAGGCGCGGTTGGCACCGATGATCAACTTCCCTGCCAGCCCTTTTTCTCTGGCTGCGAAAATATCCTCAATTTCGCTGGCTTTAGTTACGACCAGTGTGGCCAGAGGGAGGAGAGCAGAGGCAGCGTCTGTCGGAAACAAGCCATTGGATTTTCGTTCGAACAGTTCTGTTCCAAGTATTCTCTCGAGTTCTTTGAGCGACTGACTTGCCGCACTTGTCGTCACACAGAGTTTGGCAGCAGCTTTTGACAAGCTTTTCTGATCGTAGATACCAAGAAAGATTTCAAGCTGACGTAGTGTGATGTGCATAACCGAAGAGGTCAAAAAAATGCCTAGGAATTTCCTAAGCACCAGCGTCGGGTTTATGGGATTTATCTCCAGAACACTAAAGAAACAATCTTACTGGAAACAACAGATCTTATCTCATATTTTCCTAGGAAATTCCTAGGTATTTTGGTTCAAAGTCAATTTGTCGAGGCAGACTCTTTGAACGAATCTACCTCGACATAGTCAGGTTCTTAAGAAATTTTAGAAGACATGACGCAAACCAACGTTCCAGCGCCAGTTCTCTCTGACTTCACCGCCGGAATTGCGTTCCAGATCGACATAGGAATAGGTGCGATCCGTCCAGTTGAAGTTGGCGCCAACGCCGTATTCGACCCAGGTGCCGCCTAAATCATCCGTGACAGTATTGCGAGCTCTGCCTAGACTTGCCTTGGATTCCATCTCGCCATCAAAGTCGTGTAAGACAGAAAATCTAGCGTAGATGTTGCCTTTCTTTTCAGGGAAATAGAAGCCGCTTCTTACGCCAATTCGACCGATAAACGACGTAAAGTCGTCCTGCTCGATACGAACACCGTTTGAAGCCGTAATATCGTCGCCAAAAAGAGTGCCGTATGTCAATTCAACTTGAGGCTCGACGAAAGCCAGCTCTGCAAGCTTAAATCTCCACCCGTATTCTGCACTTATGCTCCAGGCGTTATTGTCGTATGACCCGTTCATGCCATTAACCGCAAAGTCGGTGTCCAGGCGGCTGTATTTTGCAATCAAATCCACAAACTGACCGTTCTCGGACAACCAGGATCCATATACAGCAAAACCATAGGAGTCATGTTCTGCGTTGCCATTCGAGAAATCAGAAGATCCGTCCGTGTAGGTAAAGGCACCGCCGACTTTCCAGCCATATCCGACATCGTAATCAGCACCTACCTGAATGGATGTGTTCGTCGCATCGACTCCACCATATTCTTGTTCGGATCCATAGGCTCGAGCCCAAACACCGACGCCCTGAGGTGAATCGCGAAGTTCACCCATGCGTTTAGTGAGATCGTTCATGTCATGGCGCCACAAGAAAGCTCCCAACACAGCAATTGAGCCATAAGACGCAAGGTTCGTGTTTTTTGTGGTGCGAACATTGAACAGTTGCCCGTTTTCGTCGACATCAGCCGTTACAGCATCATTCACCAGCCCCTGTTCGACGGCAACCGACGAAAGACTTCCTTCCCCAGAAATCGTCACAACTTCCAGCAACTGAGGGATGGCCTCTGAACTGTTGGCAAAGCTGTCATTGAAGGTTCCGCTGCCAAGAGCGCTTACAGAACTGTCAGCACCCAAAGTACCGATCTTGACAGTATTGGCAAGAGAATCAACCTTGATTGTTGCCGTTCCATTGAGCGAGCCAATATCCGCTGTTGCTTCATCTGCAACGTACAAAGTGCCGTTGTTAGTCAGATTAGTTATCGCAGACTCATCTTCATTGACTTTGAGCGTAGCCCCGTCGCTGATGGCAACCCCGGCCGTACTCGTTGATGTCACTGTCTTGAAGTCGGATTGAGCGCCCACCGATACCAAACTCGATTCATCTGAGATTATCGTAGACTGGTCAGCATGAATATTTCCCGACAATTTCAACGTCGAACTACCTTCCAGATTAATGGCTCCGATGTAGTTCATTGTCCCTGCCAGTTCAACAGAACTCGTAGTTTGAGATCCTTCAGTCGTATAGTTGTTCGTTGTAATATCGCCAGTGAATGTGCCACCGTTAACAAAATTAATCACAGTGGAAGATTTATTGTAGGCAACCAGATCGCCTTTAATAGTTGAATTCGGATCAGTTGCTACAATATCGAATGCTTCCTTACGATTATATGCAAGACTCGGACTGTCGTCATTCGTTTCATCGGATCCTGCATGAATATCACCGGTTAACTTAAGCAAATTTGCCGTTATATTGACTGCAAAAACGTCACCGACCTTTGAAGCACTTGTTCCACCATAATCACCGTCGATACTTCCGTTAATGACGATTTCGTTGCCGACGAGGTTGATCGTTCCCCAGGAACCTGAGCCCAATGCTCCGCCGCCGACCTTGGAATTGAACGCTTGAAGTTTAATCTTGTCGGAGTACACATTAATAGTGCCGCCTTCATTTGCTTGGAGAAGGGACACGCCAGAGTCTTCAATAGTTCTTGTTGCTTTGAAAGAGGTCAGCGGATCGTCTATTGACCCAACATTAATGACTGCACCTTCTCCTTCTCGAACATGAAGAGCGGTAGCTCCGGTCGTAGAGTCAAACTGATCTACATTGAGATTCAGAACACTGGAAACACCATTTGTGCCGAGTACATAAATGCCATGCACACTACCGGTTTGCTCATATTTGTCAGCATTGACATTAACTGTGCCTTCTTTGATATAACCTGTCCAATAATGACTAGGATCTGTGTCAGTTTCAGAATATTCTTTTGCCTTTACAGATATTGTTCCGAGTTTAGATTCTTCGGTTCCGAAATTAATTGTTCCTCCATTTTGGGCGATAAATGCCGGAGAATTTTGTAATTGATGTGTACGGTTGTCGACTGTAAGCAAGTTTGCCTCAGTAAAGGTCAGAGTACCTCCCTTAATGGCGAAAACTTGAGAGTACTCTTGATCGCCGGTGACTTTTTGATCGCCTTCTGAGTCAGTAATTACTACAGCTGAGGCAGAAGTTGACAGAGCCAACATTACGGCGGTAGAAAGCAAAGACAGGTGTTTTTTCATGATCATCTACCTATATTCAGAATGAAACAGAAAACAACAGGACAGTTCCATTCTGCCCCCCCCCGGGTTGACTTGTCAAATTATTTTTTAAATCTGCGTACCCACTGTTTGCTACCTAAAATGGCATGCATTGCCACCGAGCGTTCAGATATTGGCGACAGAAGTCATCGTGCAGAAGTCGGCGACCGTCGACTTGCGTTTGGTTTGCGTATCTTCCTACGTAATGTCGCCTTCAATGGCAAATTCGTCTTGTCTTCTTATGAATACGTTGTGCCGGTTCATCCCATTCGTTGACAAAAACGGTGGAAATGTTTCGCCGAAAGCTCGTTCGAAACCAAGGCTGATTCCTTCCATGCCTGCAAAGAGATCGAACGATAACAATGGGATTTTTTATTCGGTAACTTACTTACGTGTCGTCATCTTGTTAATGGTCTTTTTCTGCATACGCATCCAGCAGAAACATTGGCCGTTTGCCGCATTCTGTCGAAATCAGTATGGTTTTCCTTTATTTCTCTGTCCGAGCAAGATGTCTGTACAACGTAGACCGCGCTACCCCAATTTCTCTTGCTGCTTTGGCAATAGGAACGCCGAGAGCGATTTTCTCCCGTGCCTTTTCGATGGTTGCCGCGTCCGTTGGCTTTCTATCTTTGTAGACGCCGCGCTTTTTGGCAAGTTCGATGCCTTCTTGCTGGCGTTCGCGGATCATAGAACGTTCAAATTCGGCAACGGCGCCGAGCATTGACATCAACAGCTTAGTCATGGCCGCATCGTTGCCCGAAGCGTCCAGATGGATGGACTCCTTCAGAAACTTGATGCTGACGCCTTTAGTCTGCAATTCCTTGGTGACAGTTAACAGATCCGCAAGATTGCGTGCGAGATGGTCCATACTGCAGACGATAACGGTATCCCCCTCTCGCACGTACTCTGTCATCTGTTTGAAAGCAGGGCGATCTGTTGTAGCACCGCTAGCTTTGTCTTCAAAAATCTTATCGGGATGTTCCGCTGTAAGTTGCTCGATCTGCTGGGCAAGATTTTGATCGCGGAGCTAACACGTGCGTACCCAACGACCTGACCTTTCACTGCAAAGCGTCCTATTAAGGTGATTCAACTACACAAATGTAGCGTATATCGACTTTTATACCCTATTGAAACACATACTACAAGCCTTCAGATGTGATCCGTTAGCGTGTACCCCAGAAGTTTATCTAGTGGGACGCCTTGGCTTCTGGAAGGAGATGCAGAAAAGGGGCTTCTCAATGTGAAAATGTGACATTGGCTACTCAACAACACGTAACCCGAACCTTACTTCTTGGTGTCAATGAATGGTTGAGGAACTGGTGTTTACAATGCTCGCTACAATGATCTGTAACTAGTGAGATGTAGGCGCATTTCTGGATTTAGAGTCGGCTATAAACCATTGGCGTCTGTGCTGAGGAGAATTTAAACATGCAAGCAACTGATCAGAAATTCATTGGTTTTATTGGCGCAACTGAACGACGTTACGTGATCCCCATTTTCCAACGTCGTTATACATGGGAGATCAAGCATTGCGAGCAGCTTCTAAAGGATATGCTTGCGGTCGCGGAATCCTCATTGCCGTGCCACTTTACAGGTTCTGTTGTTTGGGTACGAGAAGATGATCCTGTGAAGGGGCCATCTCGAATGCTTTTGATTGACGGGCAGCAACGAACTACTACGCTGATGTTGATATTGATAGCTCTGGCAAGGTTTGCAGACACACACGAGGGTAGAGCTAACAGTGGCGAAAGTTTAAACTTTTCAAAAGATCTAATACTTAATACTCTTCTCATTCATCCATTTGAATCTGGTGACAATAGATTTAGGCTTACATTGTCTCAAGAAGATAAATTGATAATGAATTCTCTAATTCAAAATTTAGAAGATCCGACAACTCCAAAAATCTCTGATGAGGACTCTCGTATCTTAAAAAATTTTGAATGGATTAAGTTCATGGTTGACAATCTTCCAAATCAAAATGATCTTTGGGCTGGATTTAGGAAATTACAGATTGTCTCAGTCATGTTAGATCAATATCGAGATAATCCTCAACTAGTTTTCGAGTCAATGAATTCAACAGGGAAAAGTTTGTCCAATAGCGATTTGATTCGTAATTATGTTCTTATGGATCAATCTTTGGATGAGCAAGAGCGTCTTTTTGCAAATTACTGGTTGCCTATTGAAAATCTCGTTAATTCGAATCGTCAGGATGATGCTTTCGAGGATTTCATTGTATGCTATATTCCGCAAGTTTATGAAACTTCTGCTCCTATTACTAGCGATATTTATCCTGCATTCAAACAACAAAATATATCAAGAAATCTGCCGCGTGAAAATCTTTTGGCTGAGATGTTGCATTATGCGACCCTCTATAAAGATATAGCATTTCCTTCATCTGATAATAATGATGCCCTCTCGATTCGCTATCGTAGATTAAATTCCCTTGGGTATATGCCTGTTCGTGTGCTATCTCTTGCAATGTTGCATGCAAATAGTCAGGGAAGAATGACATGCAGAGATCTGATTGAAGGGCTAGATTTAATCGAATGTTTTATTGTGCGTCGAGCTATAACAAGCTATGATGCTAGAGCTTATAGAAGGCTTTTCTTTGATGCAACGCAAGAGTTCAACAAAAACCTTCAAGACGACAAAGCCGACTCAACATATTTGTTGGCAGGTCTTAAAGAGTTTTTCTATAGAAAAACCGCGAAGTCGCAGATATTACCCGACGATGAATTTGTTAAGAATTATCTTCGTACCAGAGGTGTGTACATTAATCCTCAGATGTTGAGATATATTTTAGGTAGAATCGAAAATTCACTCCATGAGAAGCATTACATAGATTTCGAGAAAGGAACTTGGAGCATAGAGCATGTAATGCCTCAATCTGCCCTTGAAGTTCCTCAGTGGCGCGCCGATTTGGGAGACGACGCAGAAGAAATTTTTAGCGCCTGGATTGACAATATAGGAAATTTAACGCTTACTGTTTATAACACAGAACTTTCCAATAAGCCTTTTTTGGAGAAAAAGGTGATGTTTGTAGGTGGATATGAGCACGATGGATTAGCCATATCTTCACTAATTCGTCAGGCAGAGTGTTGGAACGTTAAAGCCATGGAAAAGCGTCGAAATGAAATGATTGATCTATTCTTAAAGGTGTTCCCTAATTTGGCATCTCGTTGATTGGAATTATTACGATATAGTGGTGGTATTTTGAGATTCCAATCAATTTTCTAAAGTTCTTGGAACGCCTAAAGGTCTTGAGAATAGTATCAAAAGTATCGGGGAAGGAACATGAAAAAGGTGACAGGCGAAATGGTCTCCTGTCACCCAATCGAAGGTTTACTCAAGAAGAATATTGTCAGGTGTGTACGCATCCAGCGAAAGTTTCAGAATTTGACAGAATTGTCGGATATCAATAAGGCCCCGGCTTGATGCGATACGTGTAAGTTCACATCCGTATGCCTTAAGGTGTTGACAAAATTCTGGATATGAAATTGGTTTTCCCAAACTACATGTCTGCAGTGGTGAACTATCGTCTAGGAGTAAAATTGCCAACAATTCGATGGCGCGAATGTATTTACGCCCCTTTGTTTGAAAAATTGTTAAATTACTAATATTCTTTTTGCCTGTGTTTGTCCCGACAACGGTAATTGGCTCATGTTCAAGTGTGCAGATACAATGAGGTTTAAATTTCGTTGGAGGTAGTAGTGTCATCCCTTGGATTAACTTTGAACTATTGATATTTCGCATGCTATTTAATGCTGCAGATATAACTTCTGATATTAATTTTGCACATTCTTCTAGTATAAAACGACCAATATCTGACCCTGGTGCATCAGCTGAACGGAGATGAGTCCAAATAAGCTTAAAGTTAACTGGCTCGGTACTTTGCTCCGAATCGATGATACGCGCCAAAGCTAGCAATGGTAGATATTTGTCGCGAGTGCGAAAGGTCAAATTTTCTATCGAATAAAGTTCCTTAAGCGTCTGTTTGAATACGTCAAGGCCCTGATCGGCAAGTGCAGCCAGTTGCTTACGAATTTCAGCTGCTTCATGGTCTAAATTAAAGGAAGGGAGGCGCTCAGGGCATTTTTCGTACATTCGTCTTGTCTCGTCTAGACAGACGCTTATACAGCGTGAAATGGTTGCCGGAGGCAATGTCCGAAGCCCCGAAGGACCTTGGATGCTAACCAGAATCTTTGGGCCAAAAGACTTGAAAGCAGAAATCTGTTGATGGCCGTTAGAAATGCGTTCCACGATGATGCGGCGAACATCGGGGGAAGACCCTGCGTTTAAGAGAGCGGTGACTTCTTGCATGAAAAGCTGACTCGCCGAATCTAATTCATCGATCATTAGCGTACAAGGTCGCTGACTACAGACTCGACTGAGTGCCGCTGGTGTTGAAGCGGAGCTCACCATGCAAGTGCGGTAACACAAGTGAGCTACAGCTTGAGCAACAGTGCTTTTGCCTGCACCAGGAACACTAGAAAAAATATGCAGGTACGGAACAATTGGTAGGTGGTTGCAGAACCAGGTGATAGCGGCAAAGTAGCTTAACGTGCAGATCGTTTCTGGACTGGCCACCACGTATTTTTCAAGATAGGATTTGACCCGGATCATGGCCTCAGATGGGGAGATTTTTTCCATGGCTGGCACGGTTTCTTCGATTTCCAGATGAGGAAAATTAAACTCCCGGCTCGAAGGAAGTGCCACAGAAGCAATTCTGTAGCAGAGCGCTATGGCGTCCGCTTGAGGAATGTCTGAGAGGTGCAGGTCAACAAACTTCCGAATTTCGGGAAGTGGACTTCCTTCCGATGTTGACGACTCAAAGAGTTCGGCTATTTTCTGAACCCCTTTTTGAAAGGTCAAAGCGATCTTGCAGTCGTTTACCGAGGTTCCCTGTGCTTCGATATTAACTGCAGCTTCTATCAGGTTTGGGTTTGAGTTTGTGCTCATGACATACCTCTGGTTCTCTCATTTTTGAAGCTCAGTAGCTGCCAATAATCATTCCAGTCTGTCGGAAGCTGGCCTTTCCATTGTTCAAACCTCTTGCACTGATCAGCACTGAAGCTGGGGGCATGCACTCGAGCACTGACGGCACGAGCTGCCTCCATGGCTTTAGCAACGCCAATATTTGCAGCGGAAAAGCTTTGGTTAGGCGTTTTATCGCTGTCTGGGCGATCGTTGTCTGCAAAAATAATTAAGTCCACATTCGGCCACCGTTTGCGCAGACTCTGGCAGACAGGGGTAAGGTTTCCACAATCGAAAGCCGCGGCCACAGTGGTGAGATGCCCAGTATCTCGAAAAAGCAGCCAAGCACTGATGGCCGTTGCAACTCCTTCTGCCACACCAATTACGGGGCTAGCGTCAGACTTCGGGATAGGCTTGACAAGCCAAAACCCTCCTTTTTTTGTTCCCCCTTTCAAAAAATGTTTTTTTGGCGGGACGCCTCCGCCGATAAGTTGAGCAGACTGCAGGACTGGTTTTTTGCCTTTGATGGCGTAGATAGGGATGACTGTGAAAAGCGAATTCGGGTCACATGTGCTCAAAGACTGGTAACCATAGACATCTAAAAGTTCTCGTACACTAACGACACGCAGTCTCAGGCCAGAGATATCTAAGCCTTTTGTTCGGAAGTAGTCCGATTTGGTTGCGATGGGGGCCTCGTGCATGATTTTTGCGGCAATTTCAGCAGCTTTAGTGACAGAGTCGGATGGAGCGGCTTCAGTGGGGGGATAGTAGGGATACAGACCATTGAGGTGGAAGTAGGCTTCAGCTCCCGTTTTCCAGTGCTTGATATAGCCAAGATGACCGACCCGGGCTAAGGCAATGTTTTTTGACCCTGCTCGATCCCCAGCATTGTGTAGGCGCTTGAAACCACGAGCGGGAATGTCTTCCTCTGTTGCGTTACACCGAAGACGGCACACGTACAGGGCTTCAGCTAAAGAGTTAGCAACTTTCATTTTGAAACTCCCATGACGGTGGCGACTTTCGTTGAGAGCCAACGGGGAGACCGGTTGATGGCCAAGCGAACCGGTGCGGGAAAAAGTCTCTTAGCTACAAGATCCTCAATGTGCTTGGGAGAGTATCCAGTGACCCGAGCCACTTGGTTCTTGTCAAAAAGATAAGGAGTGACGATCCAGTCGGTGGGAATAGGCTTCTTTGATTGCATAGTTCAGTCCGTAAAAAGGAAGTTTTCTGGCGCCAGTGGAGTATGTCGACGGATCAATCGTAGTTGTTGATGCATGAGAGAAAACGATTTTCAAAAATCGAGATCGATTTTTCGAAAAAAAGGTACTGATTTCTAAAAATTGCCGAAGATCTGGACGAAAAAAGCCAGTGAATGAGCACGTGTAGCAGGCCTCAGCACACAAATTCCATGCCTGTATGAAAAGCTGTCAGGATAGGAAGGGGGAGATATAAATGACGCTATGCTGACGCTTTAATGACGAGAGTGATGTCAGCGAGAAAAGCCTTGACGGATAAGGAGGATTTAGCGGTGATCTCTGTCATGACAGAGTGCGTTAATTGATTTTGAAAGGTAATTGAGAGAAGCAATATGCACCCCAGGCATCCATCATTGGGCGACGAACTTCCAGCATGTCGTCTCTACGATAGGCTCGTTTGACCTTGGGCATGGTGTGAGCTAAGGCTTTTTCAATGAGATCGTCAGGATAGCCGTTAGAGGCAGCCCAGTCGGCGAAGCTTGACCGTAAGCCGTGAGTTGTGGCTACTTTATTCATTTGGTCTGGGTCAAAGAAGCCCTTTCCCGTTTCTTGTAGAGACTCCTGATGAAGTGTTTTCTCGATAAATATCCTTAAAGCAAATGCTTTTTGGGGATATGTAGGGTCATCATATTGAGGGACAAGAAAGTCCGAGGGCTTAAGAGTAATTCCAAGATCAGACCAAAGCTGCCTAATTTTGTTGAGACACCATAGGGCTTCTTTTGAAAGCGGTACTCGAAAAGGTGGAAGGCTGAAGCCATTGATTTGAGAAACCTTCATGTAGGCAGCAGGAATAGACAGAACAGCCGAATTGAAGTCCACATCCTCCCAGTGACAAAACTTTGTGGCGTCATCACCAATCGGAGTCGTGTCGGGACTGAAAATGGGGCCAGCTCTTTGAGCAGTCAAAGTGACCAAGGCCAGTGAGAGCCCAATGAGGTTGTCTCGAAAAGTTTCTCTTGGTTTTAAGGCATATGCAATAAACCGAGGGATGTCGGCGATCGCTACGCGAGGGTAATTTCGGGAAGCCTGAGTGGTTTTAGGCAGCATTCCATTTATGACGCGCCAATTGATGTTCAGACGATCCGGATCAATCAGGGATTGTTGAACGAGCCACTGGATGAAAATGGAAAGTACGCTCTTGAGCTTGCTCCGAGATGTGTCGCTCTCAACAGATGCAAGGATCTTGATGATGTGAGAGTTTCCGAGTTCTGCAACAGGTAGATTGTCGATGACGGGTTTGGCGAAGCGATTGTAGAGCTCTTCCATACGTGCAACCGATTTTGTCGGTAGCTTGTTGTTTCCCTTTATCCGCAACTGCTCCAGACGGAAGCGAAAGTATTGAACTTTGACATCCTGGAAACGAGACGATGTCGGCAGTGCGACATTTTTTTGAGTGTTTGTGCGTGGTCTAGGTTTGGGGCGGTGACGTGGGGCAGGGGTAATTCCGTCTGTGATGGCAAAACGTTTTCGCTGGAAAACTGCTTTGGCTTCTTTTAGCGAGACTTGAGGGTAGGTGCCAAGAGTGCCATGGTAGCGACGACCGGCATGTTTGAAGTGGAAACTCCAACGAGCTCCTTCCTTGATGATAGATAAACCAGAAACGCCCCAGATGGGACGACTCTTCAGAGTGTTGTCTGAAGAGCGGATGAACGCGGCTAATTCCTGGGCAGAGGTGATGTAGGGGTTGGACATGAAGCCCCCGTTTTTTTGTGTACCTTTTGGGGTTGAGTTTTGTGATTTTTCATCCCAAATTGTGCCCAACGAGGTGTTTTTTGTGTACCTTTTGACGGGTTTTTATTTCCGCCAAAATCCTCCGCCATCCTCCTGTAATTCGTTGATTTTAAAGGAAATTAATTTGTAACAAATAGCAAAAAACCTCCAGTTTCTCAACTGAAGGTCTTGCGAATTGGTGCCCAAGACTGGACTCGAACCAGCATGCCTCTCGGCGCTGCGACCTGAACACAGTGCGTCTACCAATTTCGCCACTTGGGCACAAATTTTCTGAGACGCGAATTATTACCAAACAGAATAAAAATGTCAAACGATTTTCGAAAAAAATTTCTGCGAGCAATTTTTAGGAGAAATTGCTTGCTCAAAAGACTTGCCGCCAGGCTCTGCGCCGCAACTGATCGGTCCGTTCAGATAGTCGGCATCGTCTTGTCAGAGTTCCGTCATTTTTCCTCAGGTATGATGCGCTTGATTCGAGGCCGACGAGAAGGATGTTGCCGATGCGTCTGCCGTTTTGTAGCCAATTGATGCTCCGAGAGCACATAGAGAATTCGAAATGCAAAAGAAAGTTCACGAGAAACCCAGTCGATCCAAGGCATCTCCCGAAAAGAAGAAGCAGAACACCTCCAATTACGCCGACAGGGCATTTGTCCTTGCCCAAGGGGATTCTTTTTCCAAAACCGTCTTCACTAAGTGCTATCACGAAACGTTCGGTGTGACACTTGCTGCGGCAAAGGAGGCTTTTGAAAGGCTTTTGGCAAGCGAAATCATTGCGCCGGCTCAGCAAGCCCGTCATTACACGCGTGGTCCCGGTATTTCAAAGCAAGAAGATCTTGTGCGTCTGGTCGGCAATCGAACCGGCGAATTCAAGATTCGCAGTCTTAAGAATCCCGACAAGATTGTCGAAGGCGTTAAAAGTTCCAATCCGCACCACGGTTTGTTGCCGGGGGATGTTGTTTACGGTGCATATGTCAACGACGACTACGGGTTTGCAGCGCGCATTCTGGTTAGCCGTGCATTGCGTGAACCCGTTTGCACCATTAACTATGCAAAGTCGGCCGGCGTGGAAGGCTGCGGCTCTTCGTTTGCCAATCGTTTGGATAAGAACGCTGTCAAGAAACTTCAGCAGCAATTCTTCACGATGAAGATTGACGAGTCCTGCTGCAAGCCGTTTTCCGCCATTGTGCCGTTGACCGGTACGGTCGGACGCGTGATCGGCCCCATCGACTCCACGCAAAGCGAAATCGACATGACGCTTGCTCGCCTCGGTATCCCGAGCGAATTTTCCGAGGAGGCCCAGGCGCAGGCTCAGGCGCTGCCCGATGCGGTCGAAAGCGACAAGGAAATCGAGGAGAGAGTTGATCTTCGAGATGTTGGTCTCGTGACGATCGACGGCGAAGATGCCCGCGACTTTGACGATGCGGTATGGTGTGCTCCGCTCAATGACGACGAAGGCGGTTGGCGCCTTTTGGTCGCAATTGCCGACGTTAGTCATTACGTCACGCCCGAAAGTCCGCTTGACGCCGATGCACAGCAGCGTTGCACGAGCGTGTACTTCCCGACGCGCGTGGTGCCGATGTTGCCCGAGAAGCTCAGTAACGGCCTGTGTTCGCTCAATCCGGGAGTAGATCGCTGTTCGCTTGTCTGCGACATGATCGTTTCGGAGAAGGGCGAGGTGACGGCTTATCAGTTCTATCCGGCACTGATTCGGTCCAAGGCGCGTCTTACCTATACGAGTGTCTGGAACGCGCTCAACGGCGACGTGCAGGACTTTTTGGTGCGCGGAGGCAACCTCACCGACATCAACAATCTCTACGCACTCTTTAAGGCGTTGCTTCAGGCCCGAGGTCGCCGCGGAGCTGCGGACTTTACGTCGGCCGAAACCGAAATCGTAACGGATCCGCAGACGCAGAAGATCGTGGCCATCCGCAAACGCGACCACAACGATGCGCATCGTCTGATTGAGGAGTGCATGCTTGCGGCCAATGTGTGCGCCGCAGACTTCATCGGTCAGAACAAGGCCAAGAGCCTGTATCGCGTGCACGATGCGCCGCCGGCAGATCGGCTCGCCAATCTGCGTACGACGCTCGGCGCCTTCGGTCTCAAACTCTCGGGCGGAGGAAAACCCACTCCTGCGGATTACGCCAAGGTGGCGCATGAAGCCGAAACGCTGCCGGCAGCCGAAGTCATCAATACGCTTTTGCTTCGCAGCATGCAGCGCGCTGTATACAGCCCCGACAAGAAGCCGCACTACGGCCTCAATTACGACGCCTATACGCACTTCACTTCGCCGATTCGCCGTTATCCGGACTTGCTGGTGCACCGCACCATCCGTGCTATTTTGAAGGGCGAGCGCTACGAACCGGTGTTGGCGCAGGCGCCGCAGGAGCTGATGCAGGCACGCATGTCGGAGCTAGCGGCTGCTCAGGGCGAAAAAACAGCCAAGAAGAGCAAGGTTGACATGACCTGGGAAGTGCTCGGTTTGTTGACGTCGGCGGCAGAACGGCGCGCCGACGACGCTTCTCGTGACATCGTCGCCTGGATGAAGGCCGACTATATTTCCGGGTACCGCCGCAAGTGCTTTGAGGGTGTCATTACGGGCGCCAATCCTGCAGGCGTTTACGTTACGCTTACCGGCGTGTTCGTCGAAGGGTTCGTGCATGTCAGTCGTCTCAACAGCTGGGAGTATTTTTACTACGATGACAAGAAGATGCTTTTTGAAGCTGAATTCGGCTCCGAGCGCTATATGATCGGCGACAAAGTGACGGTGCGCGTGTTTGCCGTGAGCACGGAAACGCGCCGCATTGACTTTGAAATGGTGCAAAATCACACGGATAAACAACGCACCCGCAGCAATAAGAACAAAAAAACGAAGAGAAGATTCTAAAAATGCCCAAACAAGTCGTATTGGCAGGCTTTCACGCCGTAAATGCCAGAGCAAAACTCAATCCCGACTCCATCCGCGTCGTCTACGTCGAAGCTTCGCGCCGCGACAAGCGCATGCAGCAGTGCAAGGATCGTCTTGCGGCTGCCGGCGTCAAGGTCATGCAGGCCGACGCCAAGCGTCTGGAGGGTATGGCGCCGGGCATTCCGCATCAGGGCATCGTGGCGCTTGCCGATGAGCTTAAACAGACGCTCGATTTCGACACGCTGCTTGACAGCATCACGCCGGATACGCTGCTGCTTGTTCTCGACGGCGTGACCGATCCGCGCAACTTCGGCGCCTGCCTTCGCGTGGCCGATGCCGCAGGCGTTCAGGCAGTGATTGCGCCGCGCGATCGTTCCGCTAGCTTTTCGCCTGCAGCCGCAAAGGCCGCAGCGGGAGCATGGGAAAGCGTCCCCGTTGTGACGGTCACCAATCTTGCCGCGAGCATCACCGAGCTTCGTGACGCCGGGGTTATGGTGGTCGGCACGGCCGGCGAAGCGCAAAAGACGATCTATGAATTTGATCAGAAGCGTGCTTTTGCCTGGGTGTTGGGCGCAGAAGGAGAGGGACTTCGTCAGCTCACGCGCAAGCGCTGCGACGAACTGGCCAAGATCCCCATGTTCGGGGCGGTCGACAGCCTCAACGTTTCGGTAGCCACCGGCGTTTGTCTCTTTGAGTCTGTCCGTCAGCGTCAAAGCTGATTAACCGATTTTTAGCAACGGTTAAACAGAAGGCAGCGCTCCGGAGAATCCGAAGGCTGCCTTTTTTGCGAAAGCGGTGTGATGCTTATTTGGCGGGCATTTCGGCGACGGCTTCGATTTCGACGAGACAGCCGAAGTGCAGCGTTGTGGTCGAGACAATGACGCGACCGGGCTTGTGTTCGCCGAAGAATGCGGCGTATTCCTCGTTGATCGGTCCCCAGTAGTTGACGTCCGGCGTGTAGATGCGGCAGAAGACGACGTCGTTGGTGGTAACGCCTGCGGCATCAAGCACGCGCTTGACGTTGTTCAAAGCCAGACGGGTGTGCTCGCGGATGTCGCCCTTGCAGACTTCACGCGTATCCGGATCAATCGAGAGCTGGCCGGAAACGTAGAGCGTGCCGTTGGAGATGACGCCGGCGCTGTAGTGACCTTTGTTTTCGCCTTTGAAGTCGGGAGTGACGATCTGCATGGGAAAAGTTCCTTTGGTTGGGATTTCTACAAGATAAGTCTGAGCGCGGCAAAAGTCGCGAACTAGTCAGCGGATTTTAAGCTCACGAACGACAAGTTCCAGCAATCGGATCGAAGAGAGTCCTAGCCCGAGAGAAGAATCGAGCCGAGAGAACCGAAAAACTCGGCTTTCACTCTTGGAAAAGATAGCCTCAAACCTTACAATTACGGCACCTTACGACTTCGGCTGCACGATGCTGCAGATACCGAAGGTATTTGCGTTTTCAGAAGCCCTGCAATGACCCCTCGACTTCGGCTCAATCACATCACAAAAGCATATCCGGGCATCGTCGCCAACGACGACATCTGTCTGGAAGTGTGTCCCGGGGAAGTGCTTGCTATTCTTGGCGAAAACGGCGCCGGCAAGTCCACCCTCATGAAAATCATCTTCGGTTCGGTCACGCCGGACAAGGGTTTCATCGAGTTTGACGGAAGTCCTGCGCAGATCAGCAGCCCTTCGGAAGCCAACCGTTTGGGCATTGCCATGGTGCATCAGCACTTTGCCGTGTTCGAAACGCTTACGGTGGCTCAAAACGTCATTCTCGGCATCGCCGAAAAGATTTCCGTGGAGGAGTGCGCCAAGCGCATCAATGCGTTAGGTGAGCGCTACGGCATTGCGGTCGATCCGTTTGCCATCGTTGCCGACCTCTCCATGGGCGAGCGCCAACGTGTGGAAATCATCCGCGCCCTGATGAGCAATCCCAAGCTTCTGATCCTGGATGAGCCCACCTCGGTGCTGACGCCCCAGGCTGTCCGCAAGCTTTTTGAAACGCTCAAGAAGCTCGCCTCCGAAGGCGTTTCGATTCTTTTTATTTCTCACAAGCTCGACGAAATTCGCGAACTAGCCGATCGCTGCACGATTCTTCGCGCCGGCCGCGTGATCGAAACGGTCAATCCGAAGGAAAAAACCGAAGAGGAACTCGCGCGCCTGATGATCGGCAAGGAACCGCCCAAGCTTCTGACTTCGGAAGGCACGCCCGGCGAAGTGGCGCTCGAATTCAAGGGCGTGAGTCTCGACGGCGGCCATCACGTCACGGGGCTTACGGACATCAAGCTCACGGTGCGTGCGGGTGAAATCGTCGGGATCGCCGGCATTTCCGGCAACGGCCAGTCGCGATTGCTCGGCGTTTGCATGGGTGAACTCAAGCAGACGAAGGGGTCCGTGAAGCTTTTCGGCGAAGCGGTCGACGATCTCGATCCGGCCGAGCGTCGCGCCAAGGGCTTGCGCTACGTGCCCGAGCAGCGTCTTGGTCACGGGTCGGTGCCGGAGTTTTCGCTCATCAACAACACGCTTTTGACGGGTGATGATTTTCACAGCCACGGCTTTATCAAGCAGGAAGAGGCCGAAACGTTTACCGATCTCGTCATCGAGCGCTTCCATGTGAAACCCGAAGCTCCGAAGGCGGCGGCAAGAAGCTTCTCGGGCGGCAATCTGCAGAAGTTCATTGTCGGCCGCGAGATCCTGAGTTCTCCGGGTGTGCTCATCATCGACCAGCCCACCTGGGGCGTGGACGTGGGGGCCGCCACGGTGATTCACAATTCTCTGATGCGCCTTCGCAGCGAGGGTGCCGGCATTCTGGTCGTGAGCGAAGAAATCGATGAGCTCTTTGCCATCTGCGACCGCATTGCCGTGATGTATCGCGGCTGTATATCGCCGGCCATTCCAGTCAGTTCGATTACGACCGAAGAGCTCGGCCGCTGGATGGCCGGTCTGTGGGTGGGCAGCCCCTTCCGTCACGCTCAGTCCGCCGACAAGGAGGCCGAATAAAATGCAATTTCCTGTGCGTTTGGTTGCCCGCAGAACCCCGGGCTGCATGATGTGGCTTTCTCCGGTTCTGGCTCTTGGCCTGACTGTGTTATTCGGTGCGATTCTGTTTGCGATGCTGGGTAAGGACCCACTCAATGCGCTCTATGTGTTCTTGATCGCCCCGCTTGAAACCCTGCGCGGTTGGGCCGAAGTAGGCGTGAAGATGACGCCGCTGCTGCTCTGCGCCGCCGGTCTCGTGGTCTGCTTTCGAGCAAGCATCTGGAATATCGGTGCCGAAGGCCAGTTCCTTGCGGGCGCCATTACCGGCGGCTGGGCAGCTTTGGCTTGCCCCGACGGCATCGGCCATTGGTATCTGGTGATCGTTCTGCTGGCCGGTATTGCGGGCGGCGCCTTCTGGGGCGGAATTACGGCGTTACTGAAAGACAAATTCAACGCCAACGAAATTCTCGTATCCCTGATGTTGGTCTACGTGGCGCAGTTCGGGCTTGCTTACTGTGTTCAGGGGCCATTGCAGGATCCCGACGGTCTGGGCTTTCCGCAGTCCGCGCTTTTTGCTTCCGCGGCTAGCATGCCGGTGATTCTCGGCGGCACGCGTCTGCATCTGGGTTTTGTTCTGGCCGTAGTGGCCGCGCTTGTCATCCAGGTGATGATGGTGCGTATGTTCATCGGCTTTCAGCTCAAGGTTTCCGGCATGGCGCCCTTGGCAGCCAAGTACGCAGGTTTCCGTCCGAAGCGTCTGCTTTGGGTCTCGATGCTCATTTCCGGTGGTCTGGCCGGTTTGGCCGGCGTTGCCGAAGTTGCGGGTCCCGTCGGACAGCTCACGCTTAACATCAGTCCGGGCTACGGATTTGCGGCCATTATCGTGGCTTTCGTGGGTCGTCTGTCGCCCGCGGGTTGCATCCCTGCGGCCTTCGTGATGGCGCTCTTTTATCTGGGCGGCGAACTCGGCCAGTCCCGTCTGGGGTTGCCGAGCTCAATTACGGGTGTCTATCAGGGCATGCTTCTCTTTTTCCTTTTGATCTGCGATTCGCTTATCTACTTTAAGCCTGTCTGGCAGGGCTTTACCGAACGCAAGCTGAGCAAGGAGGCTTAATCATGGATGCTGGTGTGATTGCTTCTGTTATTGCTGCGACGTTGAATGCGGGTACGCCCCTGCTGATTGCCGCCATCGGCATTCTCATTCACGAAAAAAGCGGCGTTCTCAACCTGGGTGTCGAAGGCATGATGCTTATGGGCGCGGTGACCGGTTTCGGCGTAACCTACGCCACGGGCAGCTTCGCGCTCGGTTTCCTGGCCGGTGCCCTGGCAGGCCTCGTGATGGCCGCGCTCTTTGGCTTTTTCACGCTTGGACTCTACGCCAATCAGTACGCAGCCGGTTTGGCGCTCTCGCTTTTCGGCGCCGGTCTTTCGGCTTTCGTGGGCCAGCCTCTGCAGGGCATGGCGTTGCCGAGCCGCGCGCCCACGGGTATTCCCGGTCTTGAATCGATTCCGTTCCTGGGCGATGCATTCTTTTCGTCGCACTGCCTTGTGTATCTCTCCCTGATCGGCCTGGCCGCGGTGGGCTGGTTTCTCTACAAGTCGCGCCCCGGCCTGATGCTGCGTGCGGTGGGAGAATCGCCGAGCTCGGCTTACGCCCTGGGCTACAACGTGCGTGTCATCCGTTTCTGGGCAGTGCTCTTCGGTGGCTTCATGTCGGGTCTGGCCGGTGCCTATCTGTCGCTTGTCTACACGCCTCTGTGGGCTGAAGGCATGACGGCGGGCCGCGGTTGGATTGCGCTTGCGCTTGTCACCTTCGCCACCTGGCGCCCGCTTCGCGTGGTGCTCGGCGCCTATCTTTTCGGCGGCGTGACAATGCTGCAGTTCAATATGCAGGCGATGGGCATTGAGATTCCCTCGCAGATCATGTCGATGACGCCGTATCTAGCGACTATTCTCGTGCTGATCCTCATCAGCCGCAACCCGAAGTGGATTGCGCTCAACGTGCCGGCAAGCCTTGGCAAGACGTTTCATCCGAGAAACTGATTTTTTTGATTGAGCCGCCGATCATGGTCCCGAAAAGGCGAGCAACCGGGGCCGGCGGCGGCTTTTTAGCGTCTGAAAAGTTGCTCGTGCTTCCACAAAAATAAACAACTATGGCTTTCCAGAAAATTGCCCTGACGATGGCCGCCGCCTCCTGCCTGTTGCTGGCCGGATGCGGAGAAGACACCACCACCGACAAGAAGGCCGAAAAGGCCGTTGCCTCCACCGAACCGCTCAAGGCCGCCTGGGTCTATCCGAGCCCGCGCGCCGATGAAGGTTGGTCCAAGCAGCACGAAGAAGCCCGTATGCTCATTGAGCAGAAGTACGGTGACAAGATCAGGACTCAAGTGGTCGACAACGTCACCAATACGGTGGACGCCGAGCGAGTCATTCGTGATCTGGCAGCTCAAGGCAACAAGATCATCTTTGCCACGAGCTTCACGTACATGAATCCGGCACTCAAGGTAGCCAAGGAGTTTCCGGACGTAAAGTTTGAAAACTGCACCGGATACAAGACCGCTGCCAACTACAGCAACTACAACGCGCGCTTTTATCAGGCCCGTTATCTCGCAGGCAAACTCGCCGCTTCCATGAGCAAGACCGCTCATTTGGGTTACGTGGCCGCCATGCCGATTCCCGAGGTGCTTCAGGGAATCAACGCTTACACGTTGGGTGCCCAGAGCGTTAATCCTGACGTGAAGGTGTCCGTCGTGTGGACCAACACCTGGTATGACCCGGGTAAGGAAGTGGACGCCACGAACACGTTGATCGGTCAGGGCTGCGACATTCTCACGCACCACACCGATTCGACGGCTGTTCCCGCAACGGCTGAAAGCCGGGGCGTGAAGGTGATCAGCTATCACTCGGCTATGACGAAGACGGCTCCCAAACAGCTGATCGGTGCCGTGACGCACCACTGGGATGAGTATTACGCTCACCGAATCCAGGCGCTTTACGACGGCAAATGGAAGGTTGAGCCTGTTTGGGGCGGCGCCGAACTGCACATGGTGCGCTTATCGGCCATTACGCCTGATGCGCCCAAGTCAGTAGTCGAAGACATCAACGCCGTCTACACCAAGATGGAGAAGAAAGAATTCAACGTCTTCTCCGGCCCGATTGTCGACAACGAAGGAAAGGTACAGATTCCTGAAGGAAAGGTTGCCGACGACAAGATGCTCAACACAATGAACTACTTCGTCAAGGGCGTGATCGGCAAGGTGCCCACCGGCAAGTAACAAAATCAACGTTGCCGGAAGACGGGTGCAAAGGCAAGACTCAAGCGTTTTGCCGGCGCGCCCGTTTAGTCTTTTTCAGCATCGAGTCGATAACTGATAAAATCACGCCAACTTTCCCCATCCCCATATTTTCCTTTCTTTTCAAAGAGGCATCCCTGATGGCATTCCAGAAAATTGCCCTGACTCTTGCTGCCGCTTCCTGCCTGGTGCTGGCCGGCTGCGGCGACGATTCGTCCAAACCTGCTCCGAAGAAGGCAGAGGCTCCTGCCGCCACTGCTTCTTCCGGTCCTTTGAAGGCCGCCTGGATCTATCCGAGCCCGAGCGCCGACGAAGGTTGGTCCAAGCAGCACGATGAATCGCGTCAGCTGATCCAGAAGCAGTTCGGCGACAAGATCAAGACGCAGTTTGTGGAAAACGTCACGACGATGGCCGACGCCGAACGCGTGATTCGCGATCTCGCTTCGCAAGGCAATAAGATCATCTTTGCGACGAGTTTTGAATTCATGAACCCGGCGCTCAAGGTGGCCAAGGAATTTCCCGATGTGAAGTTCGAACACTGCACGGGTTATAAGACGGCCGACAATTTCAGCTACTACAACGCTCGCTTTTATCAGGCTCGTTATCTCGCAGGCAAGCTTGCCGCTTCGATGAGCAAGGATGGCCACTTGGGTTACGTTGCCGCTGTGCCGATTCCCGAAGTGCTCCAGGGTATCAACGCCTACACGCTTGGCGCGCAGACCGTCAATCCCAACGTGAAGGTTGACGTGGTCTGGACCAACACCTGGTATGACCCGGGCAAGGAAGCCGATGCGACCAATACGCTTATCGGCCAGGGCTGCGACATCATCACGCACCACACCAACTCCCAGGCTGTGGCCTCTACGGCCGAAAGCAAGGGCGTGAAAGTGATCAGCTACAACTCCCCGATGGTCAAGGCCGCTCCCACGCAGCTGATCGGTGCCGTGACGCACCACTGGGACGAGTTCTACGCCAAGCGTATCCAGGCAGTGATGGACGGCAAGTGGAAGGTTGAGCCGATTTGGGGCGGCGCCGAAATGCATATGGTGCGTCTGTCCAATATCTCCAAGGATGCTTCCAAGAAGGTGGTTGACGACATCAACGCCACCTACGCCAAGATGGAAAAGCAGGAATTCGATGTCTTCACCGGTCCGATCGTGGACAACGAAGGCAAGGTTCAGATCCCTGAAGGCAAGCGTGCCGACGACAAGATGCTGACCACGATGAACTACTTCGTCAAGGGCGTGACCGGCAAAGTCCCGAGCAACAAGTAATCGGATGCTTCCTACTGCAGTCGCCTTTTGCGGGCGACTGCGCAAAAAAGAGCCCGCTTATGCGGGCCTTTTTGTAACCGGACGGCATATTTTCAGGCTTCGGCAGCAGCGAGCGCCTTGTTGAGGCTGTCCAAAACGAGCGTGCGGTGACGCTCTTCGTGAAGCGTACCCACGTAGGCGCGGATGAGTTCAGCCGTCTGCCAGCGTTTGGTCGGAGAAAGACCGATCATTGCCTTGAGCGCGGAGGTAAAAAGCGGATCGTGGCAGTCGGCTCCGTGAGGCAAAACGGCCGTCGTGGTGATGCGGCGCGCTTCCTCTTCAATCGCAAAAAGCATCGGAAAAAGAACGCCCACGGGCAGGCGCTGTGCGGCCTGTGCGGAAAATTCCGCGAGTTTCTTCAAGTAATGATCGATGTTTGTGGGAAGAAAGAAGGCAAGCGTGGGCTTGGCAGCATCTTCCCGCAGACGGTCGGACAGCTCTCTGAGAATTGACAGCATCGTTCGCGCAAAGCTTTCGGCCACGGCGCGCGGCGGCGTTGTGGGGAGCGCCCGGATCAGAAGCTCTCCCTTTTGCGTGTCGCTCAAAAGACAGTCAAAGAGCATGTCCTGAGCTTCTTTGGTCGAAAGACTCTGCACGGCGTCGCGCAGAGCGTCGGCGTAGCCGTAGTGATCCATGGCTCGTGTTATGCCTTATGGTTGCCGCCGGACTTGTTGCGCGAAGCCGGACGGGAGGAAATTGTCGTCGAGACGCCCGTCTGAACGGCAGCGGGTTGGGAGGTGTTCTTGCGGGGGCGCCCCGGCGAACGGTGCTCGACGGCGCTCGGCGCAATCTGAAGGCTGCTCACGAGGCGGCTGGCGAGATCGTCGACGGAAGAAGCCGGCGCGGCGGATTTGACTGCGGGCGACGCCTTTGCCGGCGCAGCGGCCTTGGGCTTGGAGGTTGCAAGCTTGGCTTCCGTCTTGATGATCTTGACCGTCAGATTTTCTTGCGGCTTAACGGCCGTTTTGGTGATTTTGGCCGGTTTTGCCGGCTTTTCTGCCTTTTTCTCGACTTTAACGGACTTTTGGGGAACGGGTGTGCGGGACTTTTCAGCCGCGGTCGTCTCCGAGAATTCGAAACCTTGCTCTTCACACCAGCTCTTGAATGCCTTGCGATCGGAAACCACGGCGCAGGGCACGTCGCCGAGCATCGTCTGCGAGAAACCGAAGGGCTTGAGCGAGGCGGGCGGCATATCCATCAGCACGGCCAGGGCGGCGCCCTCGGGGCTGTCCTTGAGCGCGCAGAAAAGGGAGTCGCTCTTTCGGATGTTGCGTTCCAAGAGTGTCTTGGCTGTGGCAGTGAGCGCCTTGAATTCGGTCTTGTCCATTCGCTCCACCCAGTCGGTGAGCGAAGACTTCTGCATCAGCGAGAGTGCACGGTGGCAGCGAAGCGCGTCGCGGCGCGTTTCGGCGTAGAGCTCAAAGACATCATTGGATTGTGCGGCGTCGAGATCGTCCTGAGAGGGAAGGCCGTCCTTGGTGAGTTCGAGCGCCTTGAGGCCCTGTGCGCTCAATTCGCGGACCTTATCATGCAGCGCTTCGTACTTGGCGATGTATTCGGGAATCATGCGCTGACGCGCGGCAAAGATGACCGTGTAGAGGTCGGACACTCGGGTCATGGCCTTGAGGAGCTTTTTGGGAGATTTCTTCCAGTCTTCGCCCAGCTCGGACTCAAGCACCTTCTTGAGGCTGCGGGGTTTGAAATCGGCTGCGCGCAACTGTCCGGCCGCATCCATGGAAAAGGAAATGGTTTTGGTGTCGTTCACGGTACTGCTTTCTGTGTGAATGGTCTTGTCTCATCGGCGACTACGGTTTAGCGCAGTCAATCGAACCATTTTAGAACGGCGAGGCCTAGACGAAGGTTAGGAATTGCTCGAAAAAAGCCCGAGCGCCTCGAAATTTTCAGGTGCTCGGGTCTTGAATCGGAGCAATTTGGGCAAAAACGGTGCCGTTACGGTTCGTCGCCCGTTTTGATCGGACGGTTGTCGTCGCTTACCCATTCCGACCAGCTGCCGATGTAGACGCCCGCGGCCGGAATGCCCGCTTCCATCATGGCCAGATGATTGCAGCAGGCCGTCACGCCCGAGCCGCAGCTGTTGATGATGTCGGCGTGAGGAACACCGTTAAAGACCGTCTCAAATTCTCGACGAAGCGTCTCCGTGTCTTTAAAGCACTTGTTGGGGAGGAGGTTATCGCCGCTCGGACGGTTGAGACTGCCCGGAATGTGTCCCGCTTTCGGATCGTGGTTTTCGACTTCGCCCGTATAGCGGTTGTGAGCGCGCGCGTCGACGAGCGTGTAGTCGCGAAGCTCCAGATTGCGTTCCACGAAGTCGTCGTCAAAGACGCGCTCCAGCGGCATGGTGGCGCGATAGGTGCCGGCTTCCCATTCGGGTTCTTCGACCTGAAGAGCAAGACCTGCTGCCTTCCAGGCGCAAAGCCCGCCGTTTAGGACGCGTACGTTGGCAAAACCGACCCAGCGCAGCGTAAACCAGAGACGGGCGGCAAAGTTGCTTTCGCCGTCGTCGTAGACAACGACGGTTGAATCCGGATTGAGTCCGAGGCGACGCATATTGACGCAAAAGCGTCCGGAATCCGGCAGCGGTGTGCGGCCATTGCTGCCCGAGCAGACTCCGGCGACGTCGGTCTTGAGATCAGCAAAGCGAGCTCCCGGAATGTGACCTTCGGCATAGGCGGCCCGTCCGTAAGCCGCATCGGTCAGGCTGTAGCGGACATCAAGCAGCACGAGCTTGGGATCGGACAAAAGAGCGTTGAGTTCGGTAACGGAGATGAGCTGAGAGCCGGACATGCTGTTTTCCTAAAGAAGGTTCGATGGAATTAGGAAGGGTCTTTCTTTTCACGGGCTGATGTGCGCTTGGTGATGACGCTCGCGCAAACACCGGCAAAAACAATGATAGCGATCCCAAGCAAGCTCTGCAGTTCGATGGGATCGCCGAAAATCACGACGCCCATAATGACTGCAAAGACGATGGCAGAGAACGACAGAATGGAACTGAGAAGCAGATTGCCCGATCCGTAGCTCTTGGTGAGCGCAATCTGAGCGAGCGTAGCGGAACTTCCCGCTGCAATGATGCACAGTACGCTCTTGGTGGTGTACACGTCGGGCTGATCGAAGATCGGATGCGTGACGGCGCCGAAGACGATATTGAACAGCGTGAAGTAAAACACCACGCGCCAGTCGGGTTCGTTCAGACGCGTGAGTTCCCGAATCTGCATGTAAGCAACGGCAGACAGCAATCCTGAGGCCAGACCGATGAGAGCCGGAAACATATCACCCGCATGAAACTCCGGCTGCAGTACTTCCACAACGCCCGCAAAGCCCACGACCGTAGCGACAACGAGTTGCCACTGCACGGGCCTCTTGTACCAAAGTGCGGCTCCCACGACGAAGGCCGCCATGAAAAGAGGCGAGGTGTAGTTGAGCGTCATGCCTGTTGAAAGCGGAAGATTGGCGACGGCATATAGCCACATGCCCAGAGCCACGGTACCTATGCCGCTGCGTTTGACGTGAGAGCCGAAGCACGGTGTCTTCAGAGACCGGCCGGTTGCCATGGCCCAGACGAAAATCGCGACGCAGCCGAAGACGCCGCGCCAGAGAATCATCGAAAAGGATCCGATTTCCGGTGCGGCCATCTTGACGCTTGCCGCCATGACTGCAAAAAGAAAGGACGCCACCAGCATCCAGAAGGAAGACATCGTATAGCTGTGCGTTTTGTTGAACGAGATGACACTATAGTCAAAATCGGTTGCACCGAATCACGCATCAACGACTTTTGGAGTTGGCGATTTTCTCCCAAGATGTCCGCGGTATGATGATCGTCACGACTTTTTTCAACATCTTTTGGAAGACTCGACAGATGCTCAAAATCGGCTTTTTAGGCGGCGGCAACATGGCGCGCGCCATTGTGGCGGGCTTGGTTTCAAGCGGCGCGGATCCGAAGCTTGTGACGGTGATGGATCGTCATCCTGAAAAATTGGCCGCCTTGCGCGAGCAGTTCGGCATCACGACGCAAGAGAAACCCGGCGACTGGATCACGGCGCTTGACGTTGTGGTTTTGGCCGTCAAGCCGCAGGGACTCAAGGAATGCTGTGAGCAAGTGGCTTCGTTGGTGTCGCCCGAGACGACGGTGCTTTCAATCGCAGCGGCCGTTCGCGCCGACGTGATTGCCGAGTGGCTCGGCACCTGCCGTGTGGTGCGCTGCATCCCCAACACGCCTTCGATGGTGGGCAAGGGTTTCTCCGGACTCTATGCCGGTCCGCGGACGACCGAAGACGACCGCACACGTTCTCAATATGTTATGCAGACGGTTGGCGATTTGGAATGGGTCGAAAGCGAGGACGATCTGCACCTGGTGACCGCCGGCCCCGGCTCGGGACCCGCCTACGTGTTTCTCTTCATGGAAGCACTTGCCGACGCTCTTGTGCAGGAAGGTCTTACTCCTGAAAAGGCCAAGGAATTTGCGCTCAGCACGGTGGAAGGCGCGGCGGCCTTGGCTCGCACGAGCGGTGAGGCGTTTGACGTGCTTCGTCACAACGTCACGAGCAAGGGCGGCACGACGGCCAAGGCAATCGAAGCGTTTGAAGCGCACGATCTGCGCGGTACCGTCAAGGCGGCGGTGCAGGCCTGCCGAGCCCGCAGCGAAGAAATGAGCGAATTGTTTTCCTGATGTCTTCCTCTGATCAATCAGAGGCTTGACGGTCTGGACTGCAAATCAAAAGCAAGACGCCGACTCAACCGAGCCGGCGTCAAACGTTTGGTCGATCAGAAAGCGAGATCCAGAAGTCCTTTGGGTCTGTAGCCGAGCGTCTGCACACACAGGGGCACTTGCGTTGCGGTGAGCTGAAGCGTGTCGTGCACCTTTTCCGAGTCGAAGGTAAGTCGCGCCAGACAATTGATGTTAAGCGCAGCGCAGGCCATGTAAACGGACATCACCTTGGCTCCCGTGTCCAGAAGCGGAGCGTGCGCCATCACTTCGTTGGAGAGTTTCGTGATGTTCTTGCGGTTGATGAACTGCACGATCTGCATGGCCAGATCCGTCATCAGCCCCTGCGTCTTGGCTTGGTCATAGACGTAGACCAGATGTACCGGCGCTTGCTTGACCATCGGTTGCAGCAGGCAGAAGTCCTTGCGGCAGTCCTTCTCGTGCACAAACGACAAGACGCGGCGCTCCGGCACCCACAGCCACACGCCGTTGGCCTTGACGACGTAGGTGTCGATTTCCTTCCAATTGAGCGTCGTGGGTGTCGTGCGGTGGTTTGCGTTGTTTCCCTTGCCGTTTAAGCCGTCAGCCGCCCACAGGATGCGTACCAAATCTTCGTCGCAGATCGGTGCGTCGGAAAAATCGAGCGACGACCGTCGGCGCATCAGGACCTCTGTGAGCGACATCGACATATCGCCCGGCTCTGGCAGCTCCCGTTCGGGAGCCTTGGGTGCCTCAGCGGCTTTTTTGCCTTTGATGATGTCTTTGAGTTCATCAATGCGTTTCATCGTAGCTCCTTATTTCGGGAAGCCGACAGTGACGGCCATTTGAGGATCGTAGGAGGTGAGTCCCAGGGCTTGAAGCACGGTCTGCGGCTCAAACCAAGCGCGCGGTACGGCGGCAAGGCCCATGGCCGAACACGCCAGAAGCGCGTTTTGAACCATGACGCCAACATCGACCGACTGACAGATGGCGCCTGCACGACCGCCCGAGATGCGTTCGGTTTTTGCCTGATTGACCGCAAAGATCAGCGTGACGGGAGCCGAATGCACGAAGTCTTGCCCCGCAGTGGTAGCCGAGCGGTGATCACCCTCGGCAAGAAGCTTGAGAGCATTGGTTTCGGCGCAATAGGACCACACCCCCTTTTGGTCGAAAACGAAACATTCGACTTCGCGGCTGTCGAGAGCCGAAGGCGCGGTGCGTCGGCCGTCGGCGCCGTTGTGTCCGGCGCAGGCCCACAGCAGCGTCGAAAGAAGCGGCAGATCAAGAGATTGATCTGAAAATTCACGGCGGCTGCGGCGGCGTCCCAACACCTGCGAAAAAGGCATTGTCATTTCCACCGGCGGCGGCAGCTCAATGGTCGTCTGCATATCTCAACTCCAAGGAATTTTTCGTACGAAAAAGCGGATCCGCAAAAAGAAAACTCGGTCGGCCTTCGCGCAGAAATGCCAACCGAGAATAATCCTTTTTTTCGAAATTGTGATGACGCCGGAAGACTTCTTTTAGCGAACGTCTTCAAAGAGCGAAGCGTACATGGGCCAATAGACCGAGTAAACGAGCGTGAGCATCATGAAGGCAAGCGGCATGACGACGAACGTCACAGCGGCGTCGGTCGAGCCGAACGCAGCAATCAGGGCCGAAGCAAGCAGCCCGAAGGCGACGATCATGGCGCCCACAAGCAGCACAAGCAAAATCACCGGGATGATGTTGCGCAGGCATCCGAAGAACGAATAAAACACGGCCTTGCCCCAGCTCATGCGTTTTTCCGAAGCCAGAAGCGGGGCAAACCACACGGCCATGAGACCGGGAATGTAGACGACAGTCACGGCGACGATGGCGTCCCAGGGAATGTTGGCCTGCACGCTTGCCCAGTCAAGCCGATCGTTGGCGTCAATCTTCCAGAGCGCGATGGAGTCGGCGGCCATCAGGCCGTAGAGCGCGTTGACGGTGATGAGAATGAAGCCGTAAACAAAGCCGATGCGCATGAGGTTTTGACGCACGACGGGATCGGCAAAGACAGCCTTGAGTTCGGAAAGACGCGGATCGCCTCCCTGCAGCGCGGTGCGCGTGCTGCGGCCGATAAAGGCGGTGCCGAAGGGCATGAAGAGCGCCGCAAAGACGATGCCCGCATATGGAATGGCGCTCAGAAAGCCCATGATGAGCAGGTAGAGCATCGTGACGGCCAAAAGATTGAGGGGTTTGCGGCCGACGGCCGTTGCGGCGTCGCGAAACCAGTACCAGCCGCTTGCGGCGGGCAGACGGCGCGAAGTGTTGCTGTCAGTCATTGAAACAAACGGTTGAATGAAACAAAGGAAAGAGCCGAGAGGACTCTTCCCGGAACGCAAAATTTTAGGCAACAAGCGCAATAGTTTCGCGCTTTCGATTTCTCAGAATCTTTTCAAAATATGTTGGATCGTGGGGCTTCAAAATGCTTGCCTCACGCGGCAGGTAGCAGTCGTACAGGCGAGAGAGCCAGAAACGGAGCGCGGAGGCTCTGAGCATGTCTGGCCACCAACGGCAATCGGTTTGCGTGAAAGGAAGCACGGCGTGATATGCCTTGAGAAAGGCTTCGGTCTTGTTCGGATCCAATCGCAGGTCAGGTGCATTGAAGTCCGTGCACCAGTCGTTGACGGTGACGGCAACATCGAACAAAAGAGCCGTGCAGCCCGCAAAGTAAAAGTCAAATACGCCGCTCACGCGTTCCTGCGCGGTGCCGTGCCCGACGATCATGGCGTTGTTGCGGAAAAGGTCGCAATGGCAGGCGGCTACGGGAAGCGTCTTGAAGTCGGGGTCGGAGAAGACGGCAAGCTGATGCGAGACCTCTTCAGAGAGTATTTGACCCACATCGGGGGCAAGGTGGGGAAGCACGATCGGCGCCGTTGTCTTCCACCACTGCGGACCTCGCAGGTTTTCCTGAAAGAGCGTGAAGTTTTTTGCTGCCAGATGCATGCGGGCGAGTACTTCACCCATGCTGGCACATTCCTGCGGGGTGACGTTTTCGATGCTGCTCCCTTCCAGACGGTTGGCGATGGAAAAGGGCTTACCTTTGATGTGCGAAAAGAGGCGCCCGTTTTTCGTGCGCACCGGAGCGGCCACGGGGCAGCCCTGTCCGCGCAGGTGCGCGCACAGTTCCAGATAGAAGGGAAGCTGCTCTTCGGAGAGCCGTTCAAAGACGGTGAGCACCCAACGACCCTCAGTCGTGTCCAGAAAATAGTTGGTGTTCTCAATGCCGCTTGCAATCGGCTCAAGCGACAAAAGCTCCCCGATGTTGAAGTCGGGGAGCCGGGAGCGCACGTCCTGCGTCGACAGTGTCGTAAAGACGGCCATGATCCGAATTACCAGCTGAACTCGATGAACTTCGGCGTATCGAGCGTGGAGCGGGGATCGGCACCCGGACGGTTGTCAACGGGGCGGTCGCTGCGGTTTTTCATCGTGTAGGGGATTTCGGTCGAGCCCGGCGTCACGCGCACGTCGGTCACGCGGTTGTTCTGATCGTGTGTTTCCTCGATGATCGTGCCGTATTCCGAACGATATTTCGTCACCTTGCCGGTGTCCACACGCTTGCTGCGCTCTTCGCGGGCGCGCTGCATATCGCGTTCGGACGGCTCCAGACGCGAGGCTTCGTATGTTTCGCGGGCATCGCGGTTCGAGCGCTTGACGTTGGCGTTCAGATCGGGGGCAGGGGGAGCGTTGCGCTGCACTTCTTCGGAGGGCGGAACGTAGGCGGGCGGCGCATCGTTGACCTGTGCCCAAAGACCGGTGGCCAAGCCGGCCAAAACCAGTGCGCTAAAGAGTTTACGCATTCAAAAATCCTCTCTTTCTTTATCAGTTTGCCGCGGAAAGAAATCCTCGGCGTGTGTCTCTATCTTAGCGGTTTTACGGGCCTAAAACGTGTTAGGAGCGCCTTAAAAATACGGAGTGGAGCGTTTCTGCGACACTGTTGCGGCCGCGGAATTCTTTAGAATCGAGTGACTGAAATTTTGAGACGATCGATTCATGCCCAAACTACTTCTTGTCGACGGTTCCAATTATCTTTTCCGAGCCTTTCACGCGCTGCCGCCCTTGACCACAAGCAAGGGCGAGCCGACGGGCGCCATCAAGGGCTTCAACGGAATGCTGCGCACGGTGCACGAGGCCGTGTCGCCCGATTGCGAAATCTGCGTTTTTGATGCCAAGGGGAAGAATTTCCGCCACGAGCTCTTTGAGCAGTACAAGGCCAACCGTCCGCCGATGCCTGAAGAATTGCGAAGCCAGATCGAGCCGATCTTTGAGCTGGTCAAGCTTCAGGGCTGGCCGTTGTTGCAGATCGAAGGTGTTGAAGCCGACGATGTGCTGGGTACGCTTGCCGTGCAGGCGGTAGCCGCCGGCTGGGACGTCGTGATCGCGACCGGTGACAAGGATTTGGCGCAGCTTGTGGGGGATCGCATTCAACTTATCAACACGATGTCCAAGACCGTGCTCGGTCGCGAAGGTGTCTTTGAAAAGTACGGCGTGTATCCTGAGCGCGTCATCGACTATCTGGCACTCATGGGTGACAAGATCGACAACGTGCCCGGCATCAACAAGTGCGGTCCGAAGACCGCAGCCAAATGGATTGCCGAATACGGCAGTCTCGACAATCTCGTGGCCAATGCCGACAGAGTCAAGGGCAAAATCGGCGAGTATCTGCGCGAGGGTATTCCGTTTCTGGATCTTGCAAAGAAGTTGGTCACGATCAGTACGCAGGCGCCCGTTACGTTCGACCCGGTCGCGTTTGCCAAAAAGGATCCGGACGCCCAGGCGCTCGCTCGGTTCTACGCTCGTTGGGAAATGAGCGGTTCTGCGGGGCGCCGTGCCGCGCGCACTCCCAAAAAAGTCGTTCCGACGATGACGCCTGATCTTTTTGCCGCACCCTCGATTCCAACGGAAGGAGCCGGGGAGACGACGCCTGCGCCCGTTTCCGTTGTGGCCGATGATGTGCGCGTCGTACGTACGGCTGAAGAAATCGCCGTTTTGGCCGACGAACTCAATGCGGCTGCCGCCGAGCGCTTCCCCGTGGCCGTCTGGGTGGCGGGCAACAGCGCCAGTCCCATGCACGATGCGGCGGTGGGTGTGGCATTTGCGATCAATCCGCTGCGCACGGCCTATGTCCCCTTGGCGCATCAGGAGGGACAGAACGCGGACGCAAAAGCCCTCTGCGAGCGTCTTGCGACGTGGTTTGCGGGTACGACTGCCAAGGTCTTTTTTGATGCCAAGCGCTGCCAGCATCTGCTTGCCAACGCCGGACTTCCTGTGGCGGGCACCGTGCACGACGCCATGCTCATGAGCTATGTGCTCGAAGCGCATCTCAAGCACAACTTCGCCAAGATCGTCGCCCGCACGGCCGGACTCTCGGCCCAGGACGATGAGGCGCTTTACGGAAAGGGAGCAAGCAAGGTTGATGCAGCTGCCGTGCCGATGCAAGACACCGCAGCCTTCGGCGTACGTACTGCTGCGCTTTTGCGTACCGCCGCTTCGGTGATGTGGGTGAAACTTGCCGAAGACGAAGCGCTTTTGTCGATTTATCGCGATATGGAACTTCCTGTGATGCAGGTGCTCACCGGGATGGAGCGTACGGGCGTATTGATTGATCGCGACAAACTTGCACAGCAAAGCAAGGAATTGTCCGAGCGCATCGATGAGGTCAAGGCAAAGATCGAGGAAATTGCGGGCGGCGCCTTTAATCCGGCCAGTCCCAAGCAGCTCGCACAGGTTCTCTTCGAAAAGCTTCAGCTGCCGGTCAAGAAAAAGACCGCTTCAGGGACGCCATCGACCGATGAAGAAGTCTTGAGTGAATTGGCGCTTGACTATCCGCTGCCGAAATTGATTTTGGAATTCCGAGCGCTGTCCAAGCTCAAGAGTACTTATACGGACAAGCTTCCGCAGATGGCCGACGCCGCAGATGGCCGCGTGCACACGACCTTCGGTCAGGCAACGGCCGTGACGGGGCGATTGGCAAGTTCCGAACCCAATTTGCAGAACATCCCGGTGCGCACCGCCGAAGGGCGCCGCGTGCGAGAAGCGTTCGTCGCCAAGCCCGGATGCAAGCTGATTTCGGCTGACTACTCGCAGATCGAACTGCGCATCATGGCGCACATCTCGCAGGACGAGGGGCTTTTGAAGGCTTTCCGCGAAGGCAAGGACATTCACCGCGCCACGGCCGCGGAGGTGTTCGGCACGCAGCCTGAAAACGTGACTCCAGAACAGCGCCGCATGGCCAAGGTGATCAACTTCGGTCTGATCTACGGCATGAGCGCTTTCGGTCTGGCACAAAACCTCGGCATCGAACGTCGGATGGCTTCGCACTACATCGAGGAATATTTCGCCCGCTATCCGGGTGTCGCACGTTACATGCAGCAGACACGCTCAGCCGCACACGCGCAGGGCTACGTGCAGACGGCTTTCGGTCGCCGCCTGTGGCTGCCCGATATTCTGAGTTCCCGCCCGGCCGTGCGTGCAGGGGCGGAACGCGCCGCCATCAATGCGCCGATGCAGGGTACGGCCGCCGACCTGATCAAGCGCGCGATGGTGTCGCTCGATCGCTGGCTTAAGGAACAAAATCTCAAGAGCCGGTTGATCCTTCAGGTACACGACGAACTGATTCTCGAAGTACCCGAGGACGAGGTCGAATTGGTCAAGCAAAACGTTGCCGGCATCATGCAGTCGGCCGCTTCGCTTTCCGTGCCGCTGCTTGCAGAAGTGGGCGTGGCCGACAACTGGGAAGCGGCGCATTAACTGCTACTCGGAGGGCGTCCGTCGGCGAAGGCCTTCCAAAACCGCGAAGATCAGAATCGTGAAGATCGAGAGCACCAGGCAGAGAGCTGCGGCGGCATCGAAGTCTGCGCGCGAGACCGCGTTGAAGATCTCCAAGGACAGCGTGTTCGTTTTGCCCGAAAGGTTCCCGCCCACCATCATGGTGATGCCGACTTCGCCGCTTGCGCGCGAAACGCCCAACAAGAGTCCGGAAAGGATTTGAGGGCGGACATACGGAAGTGTGATGCGCCTCAGAATGGTCCAGCCGGAGGCGCCGTGCACGGCGCCGGCAAATTCGATCGCTTTGAGCTGACGACTTTCCAATGCGGTCTGAATGGGTTTGACCACAAGCGGAAGGCCGGCGATGAAGGCTGCCAGCGCAACGGACGCGGGCGTGAAAATCACATAGATGCCCGCGTCGTAGAGCCAGGAGCCGATCCAACCGTTGCGTCCCAAGAGCACCAAAAGAAGGTAGCCCAAAGCCACCGGCGGAAACACAAGCGGCAAAGTGGTGAGAAACGAGACGATGCGTGAAAAGGCCGTCGGACGGCGGGCAAACCACCACGCGAGCATCGGTCCGAAAATGGCAAAGCCGATGCCCGCGATCAGGCATGTCTGAGCCGTGAGCCAAAGTGCTCCGAGAATGCCCGGCATCAACAGGGCATCGCGCATTTGCTCAAGCGTTGTCAAAAGCGTTTGGATCAAGCGCGCACTCCGTGTCCGTCCTCAGCAGGCATCAAAGGATCAGCGCACAACGCCGAATTTGTTGAGAATCGGCGTGGCTTTGTCGGAGGCAAGAAACGCCATGAACGCTTCGACGTCAGCCTTGTCCTGAGCCTTCAGATCTTTGACCGGAACGGCGGTCATTACCACCGGCTTGTAGCCGTCCTTAATGGCGATAAAGCCGCCGATCTTGTCCTTGTTGCCGCGAGCTGCCACGAGGTTCACAAAACCCGCATCCATTTCTCCGCGCACCACATAGCTCATAACTTGCGGCACGGTGGAAGCCATGTTGACACGATCACCGAGCTTCTTGTCCAGACCGCTGCTTGCGAGATATTCCGTGGCTGCGCGACCGTAGACGGCAGCTTTCGGATCGGGCATTGCCACGCGCTTGATGTCGTTTTTATCGAGATCCTCGGGACCGGACAAAGTCACGCCTTTGCGCCAGGCGACAATGAGCGGCGTATCGCCGAGTTTGACGCCGGTTTTGAGATCTTTAAGTTCCTTGGAAAATTTCTGCAGGCTTGTGGCGTCCGAAATCACGAGGTTGACCTTGCCGCCTTCACGCACCTGCGCAAGCATCTGACCGATGTTGCCGCCGAAGGCCGTGCCGACCTGCGACTTGGTCTGCGTGCGGTAGGCGTCGACGAGCGCCTGCACCATCTTCACGTAGCCCGCGCCCGTGGTCACGGTGACTTCGGCAGCTGCCGTGCCGGCAAAAAGAAGCGAAGCGCAAGCGGCAATCGAAGCGGCGGCGAGTTTGAGTTTCATTGGAAAGTCCTCCGAGATAGAGAGATGTTGTCGCGGTAGGAGGCGTCGGCGGTTTTATCCGAAATGACGCCGTCCTCGATGTAAAGGAGACGAGAGGCTAGCCGTTCGGTCTCGCGCTCGGAATGCGTGATGTAGAGCACCGGAATGCCGATACGCTTTTCGGCGGCCTGAATGTAGGCCATAAACGTTTCCCGGCGTTTGGGATCAAGGCTTGCGAGCGGTTCGTCGAAAATGAGCAGCTTTTCGGCGCCCATCAATGCTCTGGCCAGAGCTGCACGCTGGCTTTCGCCGCCAGATAGCGTTGCGGGGCGGCGTGCCAGAAGCTTTTCAATGCCGAGAAGCTCTACGAGCTCGTCGAAGGCGAGAAGCGGCTTTCGCTTGCCGAACAGAACCGGAAAGCGGATGTTTTCTTCAACGGTGAGATTCGGAAAGAGGCGGTGGCTTTGAAAGACAAAGCCGATGCCGCGCGATTGTGTGGGCAAATTGATGTGCGAGTCCGAATCAAACCAGACGTCGTTGTCCGAGACGATACGACCTTTTTGCGGCACAGTGGCTCCTGAAAGCAGGTCTGCAAGCGTCGTCTTTCCCGAGCCGGAGTCGCCGCGCAGTACGGTGATGCCGCCCGCGTGCAGCGTAAAAGCGGCTGAAAGCGAGAAACCGGGTCGAGAAAAGGTCAGATTGACGTCAAGCATGGCGCACGAATTCGTAACGAATAGCGTATGCGCAATCTTAACCGTTATTCATAAATGTGATGGCGGATTTTTGTTTGAAAAAAAGCCGCAGGCGCCATGAAAGCGCTTGCGGCCTGATGGCGACGAACAGCTACAGATTAGTAGCAGGCGCCGGCGACTTCGGGAACCAGAGTCTGGATTTCCTTGCCGTCGGCGTCAAAGAATGTGAGCCCCTTTTCGGTCATTTCCACGGTACGGGCATCGCGCAGAATCGTGAGCATCTGGTCTTCGAGCTTCATGAATTCCGGACCGCACATGCGGCGGGTGGTCGCAACCTTGTCAAACAGAATGTTGTGGCCGTCAAATTGAAACGACCCCGAGGCGCGATTGCAGCCGAGGTCGCCCGCGAGGCGGTTGCCGGAAAGAAATTCCAGAACGGGAGGCGTGTCGCATTCGGACTTTTCGGGCAGAGGCAGCATCCAGTTGGTGTTTTCAAGAACAACCGGCTCGGCCTTGGTCGTCGTGGTCGAAGAGCAACCTGCGAGAACGGTGCTCAGGGCGGCGGCCAGAGCGAGTGCTTTGATTCCGTGATTCATTGGTTAAAACCTTTCGAATATAGGGTTGAAACGTGGCGAGAATTGTAATCGGACGGTCTGAGTTCTGGCTTAGGAAAATCCAAGAAAAAAGGCGGAAAAGCAAGAAATGCTCTTCCGCCGAAACAACAAATCAAACCAAAGGAGACAGGTCAAAACCAACGGGAATCGCTTGCCATTGACCTTGAACTGAACTTTACGGGAGTGACCGGAAAGTTGCTGAAACTTTTTAGGGCTGAACGCAACAAGATGTATCAGGGTGCGCCCGGGAAATCAGCAGGAAATCTTTGGTTAAAATTCAGCACCTTGGACCGCGGCGAGCCGATCGGCCGTTCGCTGCGCAGGTCAAATTGACTGACAACTTCGGTAACGTCTTGGAAACGTTTTTCTACGATCGAGGCCTCTTGCGGGCATAACGCCTCCCGATGACCACGCTTTTTTTTATTGTTCTTGCCAATCTGTTGAGCCGTGTGCTGGCCGTGGGGCTTGCCGCCGTTTTGTCGTTTCGCATCTTTTCGCGTTGCGGCAATCTTGTTGCGGCCTTTGCGGCGGGGCTTTTGTTGACGATTGCCTGTACGCATCTGATTCCGGAGGCGGTGGAGTCGGGCATTGACGCGCATCTTGCGGGCGGCGTGTTGCTTGGAGCCTTCATTTTCTTTTTGCTTCTCGAGTGCCTGTTTGCCGGTCTCGGCGGTCATACGCACGGCAACGTCAAAGTGCGTCCTGTCCTGGTGCTTTTAGGGGGCGGCAGCCGCGTGGTGCGAGACGCCTGCTGCCGTTCCAACGGCGCGCAGGCACCTGTGTTGCTGGCCGGTACGGCCTGCCACAGTTTCGTTGACGGCGTGCTGGTGGCGGCAGCTTTTTCAATTGATGCCGTGAGCGGTTGGATTGTGGCCGGTGCCGTTATGGCGCACGAATTGCCGCAGGTCATCGGTCAGATCGTGATTCTGATGCATGCGGGAATTGAAAAACGACGCGCGGCCCTTTACGTCTTTATCGCGTCGCTGGCCTGCGTACTGGGCGGCATCGCTGGTTGGGCAGTTCTCTCTGTTTTGAGCTGGCTCATCGGTTACGCCATGCTCGTGTCGGCGGCTAGCTTCATCTTTGTGGTGCTTGCCATTTTGCTGCCCGAGCTGATGCACCTCAACGATGCGGAAGAGGCAAAATTGCCTGTGGGAGTGCTGGCTGCAGTTTTGGCCGGTGTTGCTGTCTCCTATTTGATTCTGCAGCCTTTGCACGAGGAGACGCATCGCCTGACCGAAGCAAGCGCCGTGCACGAACATGTCCACACGGAGTGCCCTGCGGACCAAACTGCTCAACCGAAACCGCACTGAGGCCTATGCCGCTTAAGTATTTCGACTTTTGCTGTTGCAACGGACACAAGTTCGAAGGTTGCTTTGCGTCGCTCGAGGATATGCAAAGTCAGCTTGCCGACGGTCTTTTGTGCTGTCCTGTGTGCGATACGGCCGACGTGAAGAAATTGCCGAGCGCTTCAAGGCTTGCCGCAGCCAAAACGGATGCCAAGACGCGGGAGGAATTGCGCAGCAAGGTTGAAGCGGCGCGCGAAGCGCTGATGACCGAAATCCGCAAGGCCGCCGAGAAGGCCGAGGACGTCGGCGAAAACTTTGCCGAAGAGTCGCGCCGGATGAAGCGCGGCGAATCGAAACGGCGCCTTGTCAAAGGAAAATGTTCGCTTCGGCAAGCTCAGGAACTTATCGAAGAAGGCATTGAAGTGCTGCCGGTGCCTGAATCGAGCGGCAAGACTCTTAACTGAATGCGCGACTTGGAAGGCGCGGCGCACAGCTTGGGCGCGATTCTCAGTACAATGCCGCATTCCCAAAAGAGCCCACCGAAAGGACGGTTTGACGCATGCATATTCTCATCAGCAATGACGACGGCTACATGGCGCCCGGCATCAATGCGCTTGCCAACGAAATGCGCCGATTCGGCCGCGTTTCCATCGTAGCGCCCGAGCATAACCACAGCGGCTCAAGCAATGCGCTCACGCTCAATAAACCGCTTACGGTAACCAACGCTTCCGAAGATGTCTTCGTGGTGAGCGGAACGCCCTCGGACTGCGTGCATCTGGCCTTGACGGGGCTTCTCGACGACCGTCCCGATCTGGTTGTGTCTGGCATCAACTGCGGCGCCAACATGGGCGACGATACGATGTATTCAGGTACGGTGGCTGCCGCAATCGAAGGATATATCTTCGGCATCGACTCCATTGCGTTCAGCCAGATCGACAAGGGCTGGGCGGAACTGCCGTCGGCTGCGGCCATGGCAGGAAAAATCGTCGAGCGTTTCCTTGCCCGCCGGGAAAAGGATCCCGCCGGACCGATTTTGCTCAATGTCAATATGCCTAATTTGCCGCTTCACGCCATGCAGGGCATTCGCACGACGCGTCTGGGGCGTCGCCACAATGCCGAGCGCATGATTGACGAGATCAATCCCCGAGGCATGCCGATCTATTGGCTGGGCGCCGCCGGCAAGCCTCGCGACGCAAGCGAAGGCACCGATTTCTGGGCCACACAGCACGGGTTTGTGTCCGTGACGCCGCTTCAGATCGACCTCACGAGCCACAAGCAGATCGACGAGGCGCGTGCGCTTGTAGAAGATAATCTGTAAAAGAAATCTAAAAAACGCGATCTTGCCGTCTTTTGTCGAAGCTTATCGTTAGAATCAGGAAATTAAGCGGCTTTTGCCCGAAGCGCGCCTTTTTCGGCAGCGTAAAAGACGAAAGCGGTGCGGGTAAAACAAAAGGATAGAAGGCCGTCGGTGAGTCTCGAAGGCGAAGAGCGACGGTAAGTGAGGAGCAAAGAACAATGCGCATGCGTGGTTTGGCCGCCCTTTGCGGCTTGGTGTTTTTGGCCGGTTGTTCGTCCGTTGACGTGTTGGCGCCGATCGAAGATCGCAGCACGACGCCTCCCGAAGTTTCCGTTCCGGTGGAAGGCACTGAAGCTCACGCGGTTCCCGTTCCCTCGGAAGGAACCTTTCAGCCGCGTCATCTGACGACTGAACCGACGCCGCAGGCAAGCGGTCGCACGCATGTGGTGGTGCAGGGCGACACGATCTACAACATCAGCATGCGTTACGGCGTCAATCCCCGCGAATTGATGCTTTTAAATGATGTGCAGGACCCCACCCAGCTCTCGCTCGGTCGAGAACTGCAGATTCCCGTGGAGCGCGACGACGGTAGCCAGTCGGCTGCTCCCGCCGCGACGGTGACCGAAGGTCAGGCCATTCCGACCGAACCGACCGTTGAGACGGCCAAGCGCCCGGAAACGCCTCAGCAGGCTGCCGAACGCAAGATAGCCGAACAGGAGCAGCAGCGTGAAGCCGCCGCCCGCGGCGACATCGAAATCCGCTGGCCGGTGGACGGCGAAGTGATCGCCGACTTCAACCATACGGGTACGCTCGGCATCGACATCGGTGCCGACAAGGGTTCTCCCGTGATGGCTGTGCTCGACGGTACCGTGCACTACATCGGCAACAACAATGACGGATACGGCCAGTTTGTGTTGGTGCGCCACAATATCCGCCTGCCGGGCAAGCCCACGGCTCCCGTTGTGACTGTCTACGGCAATCTGAGCAAGGTCATGGTCCGTTTGAATGAAAGCGTGCGCGCCGGACAGAAGATCGCTGAAGTGGGCGAAAGCAGTTCGGGTGTTGAAAAACTGCGATTCGAGCTGCGTCAGGGCGGACAGCCTCTCAATCCGATGCTTTACTTGCAGAAGAAATAATCGGATCGAAACAGAATCTTTCGTCGCCCCGTCACTTTCGTTGTGCGGGGCGATTCTTCTTAATTTGAGACTCCACACAGAAGGAAACCCCAAAAATGAGTCCCCGCAAGGAAAAAATTCGTCCCGTGTTCGAAGCACAGGTGGAAAAACTTGATGCCGAAGGCAGAGGCGTTGCCAGGCGCGACGGCAAGGTCGTGTTCATTCAAGGCGCTTTGCCGGGCGAAACTGTCACATACGAGCAGATCCGCAACAAGCCGAGCTATGAGATCGGCATTGTCAAGGAGATCCTCACGGCATCTGAACTGCGTGTCGAACCGGCCTGCCCCAACTTCGGCATCGGACCGGGTACATGCGGCGGATGTGTGATGCAGCATCTCGATGCCCGCGCCCAGGTCGACTTCAAGCAGACCGTTTTGACCGACGCGCTGTGGCACATCGGCAAGGTGACGCCCGAAAGCATTCTTCCTCCCATCGTGGGCGAATTTTGGGGCTATCGTCACCGCGCCCGTCTCACGGTGCGCAATGTCGCCAAAAAGGGCGGCATCCTGGTGGGCTTTCACGAAAAGAGCTCAAGCTACGTCGCCGACATGACCGAGTGCCGCATCCTGCCGCAGAAGGTCTCCGACATGCTTCCTGCCATGCGCGAACTGGTGGGCAGTCTTACCATCGCCGAGCGTCTTCCTCAGATTGAAGTGGCTGTGGACGGCGACGGCCATACCGCGCTCGTGCTTCGCATTCTCGAGCCGCTCACTGACGAAGACACGGCCAAGATCGAAGCATTTGCTCAAGCTCAGAACGTCGACATCTGGCTGCAGCCCAAGGGCCCCGACTCCGCTTATCCGATGCATCCGCAAGCGCGCGACCGCCTTAAGCTCAAGCTCGAAGCGTTCGATGTGGCCATCAGCTTCAAGCCTACGGACTTCACGCAAGTCAATCACCGCGTCAACCGCGAAATGGTCAGCCGCGCCATTGATCTGCTCGATGTTAAGCCCGAACATCACGTTGCCGACTTCTTTTGCGGTTTGGGCAACTTCACCTTGCCTTTGGCACGCTGCTCCGAATACGTGACCGGCATCGAAGGCAGCGAAGCGCTGGTGGAACGCGCTCGCGCCGGCGCTGCCGCCAACGGTTTGGCTCAGAAGACGAATTTTGTCGCTCGCAATCTCTTTACCTGGTCGACGCAAGACTGGGACGCTTTGTGGGAGAAGATGGGGGGAATCGATCGCGTGCTCATCGATCCGCCGCGCGAAGGCGCTCAGGCGCTCGCTCAGACATTGGCGGCCACGAAAAAGCGGCCGTCGCGCGTGGTGTACGTTTCATGCAATCCGGCAACGCTGGCGCGCGACTGTGCCATTCTTAAGCACGAAGGCGGCTGGCACGTTCGTGCCGCGGGCGTGATGAACATGTTCCCGCACACCGCACACGTCGAAAGCATTGCCGTGCTCGAGCCCGGTGAAGATCCTGACTTGGCCTGATGCGGTGAAAGCGCCTGAAATAAACGAATCCATCTGTTTTCGTTCAGGCCTTAGCCGCCTTGAGTCGGCGCAAATTAAACATTGGTATGGCGATTTTTTCGAAATGATTTCGAATGTCGGCGACTAGCCGGATGCAGAAATCAAATTGAAGTCGAAATGCCGCTGTGATTATGTTCAAACAAAAAAGAGGATTTCGGAACGCGGTTTTGAGATCCTTTTTTTGTATTAACAAAAAAAGCCTCCCGAAGGAGGCTCGTCGATCCGAAATCTCGAAAGCGATTACTTCATGAATTGCGGCGTCAGGAAGAGGTCCTTATCTTCCGGCGTGAGGCCTTGAGAAAGAAGGTAGTCACGGAATTCGCGCTTCATGTTGCCCTTGCCCGTCCATTCAATGCCGTTGGGCGTGCGGTATTTGATGGAGGCCGGACCGCGGCGCTTTTCGGCGGGGGACTTGGCCTGATGATCGTCTTCGAACTTCAGTTCGCTGCGCAGAAGGTGAAAGGCATCGATCACTTCCTGAACATGCTTGATGGCATCGCCTCTCGCGGACTGCATTTTGGCATTCAATGCCTCCTGCTCGGCGCGCAGGTTGTCGTAGATGGTCTTGAAATCGTTATCCATTGTTCGTTCCTGGGTTTAAGCAATAAGAAAATTTGATCTAAACACGTCTCTTTTTAATTTAGATCGCCGCTGAATATACAAGAGCGTTGCATTTTGTGCGCTATTTTGTTACTAAATTGCTAAAAAAAAGCGAAAAGAACTGATTCAGAGTTGCTTGAGTAAGTGAATCGGTCTAAGAGAAAATTCTGAATCGAATAAAAGCACAGTGCCGAAACTGAGCTTATCCGGATGCTATTCGAAGCGAAAATCTCGACGCTTTCACTATGGTCTGATGACTCGAAATGAAACGAGACGGGACGACAAGCTGCGGCATCCGGAAAATCGAAAAAATGTGCAACCGCGCCGCTTACGGGCCGCAAGGAGCGGTGCCGTGCATGGTAAAATCGCGCGTTGAATTTTTGAGGCCCGTTTTCAGGCGGTGAGTACACCTTCGGACGGCGTCTCTTTCGAATGCGGGTCTGCTGCAACGGCGGACTCTTTCTTTACTTTTTTTCATATCAAGAGAAACAAATGGCTATTCAGCGCACTCTTTCCATCATCAAGCCCGATGCCGTCGCCAAGAACGTGATCGGCCAGATCTACACCCGTTTCGAAAACGCCGGCCTTAAGATCGTCGCCGCTCAGATGCGTCAGCTCTCCCGCGCCGAAGCCGAAGGCTTCTACGCCGTTCACAAGGAACGTCCCTTCTTCAACGACCTCGTCAACTTCATGACCTCCGGTCCCGTGATGATCCAGGTTCTCGAAGGCGAAGACGCCATCGCCAAGAACCGCCAGCTGATGGGCGCCACCGACCCGAAGAAGGCTGAAAAGGGTACGATCCGCGCCGACTTTGCCGAAAGCATCGACGCCAACGCCGTTCATGGCTCCGACGCTCCCGAAACGGCCGCCGTTGAAGTGGCTTACTTCTTCCCGACGCTCGCTATCTGCTCGCGTTAATCAGAAGCTCAACGCAAGGCCGGATTGACACTATGCAAGAAAATCAAAGCCAGGCGACCGAACGCGTGAATCTGCTCAACTTTGATGTTGAGGGGATCAAGGCGTGGTGCGCCGAACTCGGAGAAAAGCCCTATCGTGCCATTCAGCTTGCCCGCTGGATGCATCGGCACTGCGAGGACGACTTTGATGCAATGAGCAATCTGGCCAAGAGCTTTCGGGCCAAGTTGCATGACTTGGCCTACATCAAAGCGCCTCCTGTCATTACCGTCAAGCATTCGGCCGACGGCACCCGCAAGTGGCTCTTTGATGTGGGCAACGGCAACGCAGTGGAGGCGGTGTTCATCCCTGAAGACGACCGCGGAACGCTGTGCATTTCCACTCAGGCAGGCTGCGCAATGGGTTGCCTCTTTTGCTCGACCGGCAAGCAGGGGTTCAATCGCAACCTCACCACCGCCGAGATCGTAGGCCAGCTCTGGCATGCCGAGCGCACGTTGCGCGCGGAAGCCGGCGTCACCGATCCCAACGACCGCATCATCAGCAACGTCGTGCTCATGGGCATGGGCGAGCCGCTGCAGAATCTTTCAAACGTGATCCCTGCTCTGCGGCTCTTTCTTGACGACAACGGCTACGGCCTTTCGCGTCGCCGCGTGACGGTGTCGACCTCGGGTCTTGTGAACCAAATCGACAAGCTCGGCGCTGAAGTGCCCGTGGCACTTGCCGTGAGTCTGCATGCGCCCGACGATGCGCTGCGCGACATGATCATGCCGGTCAACAAGAAGCATCCGCTCGAAGACCTGATGGCCGCGTGTCGCCGCTACCTCAAGGTGGCTCCGCGCGACTTTATTACGTTCGAGTATCTGATGCTCGGCGGCATCAACGATCAGCCCAAGCACGCCCGCGAACTGATCGAACTTGTGCGTACCGTACCCTGCAAGTTCAACCTGATCACGTTCAATCCGTTCCCGGATTCCGACCTTAAGCGTCCCGAGCGCGAAACGGTGCTTGCCTTTGCAAAGATTCTCAACGACGCGGGTATCGTCACGACGATTCGCAAGACCCGCGGCGACGACATTGACGCCGCCTGCGGTCAGTTGGCAGGCGAAGTCAAGGACAGAACGCGCCGCGCCGAACGTCTGCTTGAACAAAAGCGAGCTTTCGGCATCCTGCCCGAGCAGCAAAAAGACCGCGCCTGAGGCACGAGTCTTTCAACAAAGGATTTCCAAGATGTCCGACAAGACGATTCCCGTGTACCCGGACAAAAGTTCTGACGCCGTTTGGCACCCCAGACGCAAGACGCATGCCGTCAAGATTCAAAACGGCCACGTCACCGTGACGGTGGGCGGCGGCGCGCCGGTTGTGGTGCAGTCGATGACGAATACCGCAACCGAAGACGTGGCGGCGACCGTGGCTCAGGTTAAGGCTCTTTCGCGCGCAGGCAGCGAACTCGTGCGCGTGACGGTCAATACGCCTCAGGCGGCTTCGGCAGTTCCCGAAATTCGTGCGCAGCTTGATGCCGAGGGCTTTTTCGTGCCGCTCGTGGGCGACTTTCACTACAACGGGCACAAGCTTCTGACGGATTATCCGGCCTGCGCAGCGGCGCTTTCCAAGTACCGCATCAATCCGGGCAACGTCGGCAAGGGCGCCAAGCACGACGATAATTTCGCAACGATGATCCATATCGCGGCCGACAACGGAAAGGCCGTGCGCATCGGCGTCAACGGCGGTTCTCTCGATAAGGAACTGCTCTCGCAGCTGATGGAAGCCAACCGCGCGTCCGCTCAGCCGCGTACCGTGCGCGCCGTCACGCTTGATGCAATTGTGAAGAGTGCGCATCAGAGTGCTCTCAAGGCAGTGGAACTGGGCCTGCCCGCCGATCGCATCGTGCTTTCGACCAAAGTGAGCGACGTGCAGGATCTGGTGTCCGTTTGTCGGTCGCTCTCGGCGCTCGCGCCCTGGGCGCTGCATCTGGGCCTGACGGAAGCGGGCGGCGGTACCAAGGGTGTTGTTGCGAGTTCCGCAGCGCTCTCGGTGCTTCTGAGCGAAGGCATCGGTGACACGATTCGCATCTCGATTACGCCAGCTCCCGGAAAGGCGAGGGAAGAAGAGGTATACGTGGCCCAGGAATTGTTGCAGAGCATGGGGCTGCGACATTTTTCGCCTTTGGTGGTTTCATGCCCGGGCTGCGGCAGAACGTCGAGCGATCTTTTCCAGAAGCTTGCGGCGCAGACGCAGGAATTTCTGCGCGAGAGAACGCCCGAATGGCGCCGCACGGCTCCGGGGTTTGAATCGATGACGGTGGCTGTGATGGGCTGCGTTGTCAATGGCCCCGGGGAAAGCGGCAACGCTGACATCGGCATCAGTCTGCCAGGGCGTGGAGAGTCGCCCGTGGCGCCCGTCTACTGCGACGGTGTCAAAAAAGCCTCTTTGAAAGGCGACGACATCATGAACGAATTCAAGGCCATGATCGATGCATACGTGGCCGAGCGCTGGGGTTCTGCTAGTTGACGAAAAAGCGACTGAATCTCCCATAACGGATCTTGCAGCAACGTAAAACTTGGAAAAAAGGACGAGCTCGCGCAATGACAGTGCAGGCAATCATGACTCTGTATTCCATCGGGATCGTTGCTAGACACTATGGAGTGTCGCCAAGTACCATTCGGTGCGACAAAATTCGAACAACAAGCTCAACAAAAGGAGAGCCGAAAGAATTTAAAAAACCGCTGAGGCACTCACAGGGAGCCCGGAGATGAGGAAGAAGACAGAGGCGGCAAGGCCGGCAACGGTCATGTCGCGATAAGCCCGAAAGGTCGAGTCGACAAACCTCGCCGAGGATGAAAGTGAAGTGCTGAAAGAAAAGGCGCCGCTGGAATCGAAAGTACCGTTGGGCGCCCGACTGACCTCATAGAGAAATCCGTGAGTGCTCAGAGCGAATAAGTGTCAAAAAGCGTGCGGTAGATTTGATGTTTTTTGACAAACGGAAACAAATAAGGCTCTGCTCAAGACCAAAGCGTGTATCAAACAACGGATAAGAACAAGGAAAGAACAATGGCAAAAATCAAAATTACCGGCATCAAGGGCATGAACGACATGCTGCCCGAAGAGGCTGGAATCTGGGAAAAGTTTGAGGATACGGCCCGTTGTGTGGCGGCAAGCTACGGCTATCGTCAGATTCGTACGCCCATTCTCGAAGCCACGGGGCTCTTTTCCCGCGGCGTGGGTGAAGCCACCGACATCGTTGAAAAGGAGATGTATTCCTTTACCGATTCGATGAACGGCGAACAGCTTACGCTTCGTCCAGAATGCACGAGCGCCGTTTGCCGCTGCGCCATTGAACACAACATCACCTACAACGCGCCGCAGCGTCTGTGGTACTTCGGTCCGATGTTCCGACACGAACGTCCGCAGCGCGGCCGCTACCGCCAGTTCTATCAGTTCGGTTGCGAAGCGCTGGGCTTCGGCGGTCCGGACGTTGACATCGAACTGCTGTCGCTTACCGCACGTCTGTGGAAGAATCTCGGCATCAAGGCCAGCTTGCAGCTCAACAGTCTCGGCGCCACCGAAGAGCGTGCCCGTCATCGCGAAGCGCTTGTTGCCTATCTGAAGGACAACTACGACGTGCTCGACGAAGACGCCCGTCGCCGTCTGGAAACCAATCCGCTGCGCATTCTGGATACCAAAAACCCCGACATGCAGGCGATGGTGGAAGCCGCCCCGCGTCTGCTCGACTTCTTGGGCGAAGACTCCCGCCGTTTCCTGGGCAGCCTCGAAGCCGGCGTGCAGGCGCTTGGTATCGACTACACGATTAATCCCCGTTTGGTGCGTGGTCTTGACTACTACAACCACACGGTTTTTGAATGGGTAACGGACCAGCTCGGCAGTCAGGGCACGATTTGCGGCGGCGGCCGTTACGATCCGCTCATTGAAATGCTGGGCGGCCGCGCTACTCCTGCCGCGGGCTTTGCCATCGGTGCCGAGCGCGTGATCGAACTCGTGCGTGCCGCCGGCGGCGACAAGCCCGTTGCCGCGTGCGACATTTACGTCGCACACCAGGGCGGCCACACCGAACTCGTGGCGCGTCAGATCGGCGAGCAGCTGCGCGATGCCGGTCATCGCGTGATCGTGCACGCCGGCAGCACCTCCTTTAAGTCGAGCATGAAGCGTGCCGACCAGTCTCTGGCTCAGTGGGCCGTGATCTGCGGTGAAAACGAAGTCAACGCCGGGCAGGTCGCCATCAAGCGACTGCGCGACGCTCAGGGCAATCAGCAGTTTGCCGAACAGATGACGATTGCGCTCGAGTCGCTCTCGGAGATCTTCGGCGCCGCGAAGGAACCTGACTTCAGTTAAGCCTCGCTTCAAGTCGCTAAAATAATCTTTTATTTTGCGCTGCTTTCGGTTCGCCGACCGGCGGCGCTTTGTGAACAGATGCGTTTTCTGAGCCGTTTTTTGCGGCTCGCAACATCGGAAAGTAATTGCACCTATGGCATACGATTTAGAAGAACAAGAGTCCCTAGCACAACTTAAGGCTTGGTGGGATAAGTGGGGTAACCTCACGCTGAGCTGCATCACCGTTATCTGTCTGGCTTTTGCCGGTTACAACGGCTGGCACTGGTATAAGCGTTATCAGGGCGGCAAGGCAACGGTGGCGTACGTACAGCTTCAGAACGCCTACGTGCAAAACGACGAAAAAAACGTCCGCTCGCTTTCCGATGGCCTGATGAAGGAATATTCGAGCCATGTATTTGCTTCGCTCGCCGCCCTCATGAAGGCTAACGTCGAGCAGAAGGCGGGCAATCTTGATACCGCCCGCACGGCTCTCAACTGGGTGATCAACGAAAGCGGTCATCCGGAATATGCCACGGTTGCCCGCGTGCGCCTGGCCGGCGTCGAACTTGACGCCAAGGACGCGAACAAGGCCAAGGCCGTCATTGACGCCATCGATCCCGCTCAGGCACAGACCCCGCTCGTGCTGGATCGCCGCGGTGACGTGCTGCTCGCGCTGGGCGATGTGGAAGGCGCGCGCAAGTGCTGGGAAGACGCCCTTGAACGCGACCGCGCTTCGGGTGAACTGCTGGCTCTGCTGAGCCTCAAGATCCAAGCTCTGCCGGAAAAGAAGTCCTAAGCATCCATCGACATTTTGAAAGGGCGCCGCCGTTAAGACGCGGCGTCGTTTCGTAAACGGGAGTGACCTCGTGAACATCAAATTCAAACGTGTTGCACTGACGATTGCGGCCGTGTGCGGCCTGGCTCTGGTCGGCTGCAGCTCCACTTCGCACGAACCGGCCGAACTTGAAGACATCAACCAACTCGTTGACTCCGACAGTGTCTGGTCGCAGTCGGTAGGCAGCAGCGTCACCGGGCTGGTGACGCCCTTTTTGACCCAGTCGGGTCTCTATGCGGCCGGCGGCAATACGCTCTATAAGCTTGACCCCAAGACGGGTGAAGAAGAATGGGCGGTTGAGACCGATGCGGAAATTTCGGCCGGCGTGGGCAGCGACGGCGAATTTGTGGCTGTCGGTACCGTCAAGGGCGAAGTCGAAGTGTTCGATGCCACCGGCAAGAAGCTTTGGAGTGCGCGTCTTTCGTCAGAAATGAGCGTTCCGCCCCTTGTTGGTGCGGGCTTTGTGATCGTGCGTACGGCCGATACCCGCATCACGGCTTTTGATGCTGCTTCCGGCGAACGCCGCTGGCGCTATCAGTCCCAGGTGCCGGCGCTGACCGTGCGTGCTGCGTCGAGCATGCGCTTCTCTCCGGCCGGCATTCTGGTTGGTCAAAGCAACGGCCGCCTGCTGGCTCTCGACGGTCAGGGCAAGACGATCTTTGACATCGTCGTTGCTCAGCCCAAGGGCATTACTGAAGTGGAACGCCTCTGCGATGTGGTCGGCACTCCGCTCGTTGATCAGAACATGATGTGCGCGGCAGCCTTCCAGGGAGGCATTCTCTGTATCAGCGCCAAGGATGGTCGTCCGCTGTGGCGCGCCGCGGTTGACGCCGTGAGCGGCCCGGTGACCGACGGCGGCCGTGTCTATGTGACAACGTCGCGCGGCGAAATCAACGCCTACGACTATGCAACGGGCGAACTTGTCTGGCAGAATTCCGCCCTTTTGTGGCGCTCTCCCTCGGCTGTTGCCGTTCTGGACGAAGTAATTGCCGTCGGCGACTATGACGGCGTGGTGCACTTCCTGGATCCCAAGACGGGCAAGTTCGTCGGCCGCACGTCTGTGGACGGCGCCGTGCGAGTGCCCCCGATCTCTCTGGGCAATGGCGCCATTTTCCAGACCGATGAAGGTCAGATTTCCTACATTACCGTTACCAAGTAACCCCAAGAACCGATTTCTATGCTTCCTGTTGTCGCTCTCGTCGGGCGTCCGAATGTCGGCAAGTCGACGCTCTTTAACCGTTTGACCCGCAGCCGCGATGCGATCGTGGCTGATTTCCCGGGCTTGACCCGAGATCGTCAGTACGGTCAGGGTCGCGTGGGCCCCCGTCCCTACATCGTGGTGGATACGGGCGGCTTTGAGCCTGTCAAGTCCGAAGGCATCGTGCGTGAAATGGCCGATCAGGCCGAGGCCGCCATTGCCGAAGCCGATGTGGTGATTTTCGTCACTGACGCCCGCGCGGGTCTGACGCCGCACGATGAACGAATCATGCAGCGTCTGCGCACTTGCCAGCGCCCTGTTTATCTCGCGGTGAACAAGTGCGAGGGGCTGGCCGCCGAGCACGCCGCTGAGTTCTACGAGCTCGGCATGGGCGAGCCGATCCGCATCTCGGCCACGCATGGCCACGGCGTACTGCCGCTCATGCAGAAGGTGCTCAGCGAACTGCCCGAGGAATTCAACGAACCCGAGCAAGAGGAAGAAGAAAATCCCGATGCCCCCAAGCGAATCAAGGTTTGCTTGGCCGGTCGCCCCAACGTTGGCAAGTCGACGCTTGCCAATGCTCTGCTGGGGGAAGATCGCCTGATTGCCTACGACATGCCGGGCACGACGCGCGATGCCATCAAGGTGGATTTCGAATCCGACGGCATCCCGTTCCGCTTGATCGATACGGCCGGTCTGCGCCGCAAGGGACGCGTGTTTGAAGCCGTTGAAAAGTTCTCGGTTGTGAAGACCCTGCAGGCTATCGAGGACTGCAACGTCTGCATCTTGGTGCTTGACGCTACGGAAGGCATTGCCGCGTCCGACGCTCAGATCGCCGGCTATGCCCTTGAAGCAGGCCGAGCGCTTGTGGTCGCCGTCAACAAGTGGGACGGTGTCGACAGCTACAAGCGTTCCATGGTGGATCTTGACATCGAGCGCAAGTTCCACTTCCTGCGCTGGGCTCGATTCATCCACATTTCGGCTCTCAAACGTAACGGTCTCAACCATTTGATGAAAGCAGTCAAGGACGCGCATGCGGCAAGCTTTGCCAAACTCTCGACGCCGCGCCTGACGCGTGTGATGATGGCCGCCGTCGAACAGCAGCAGCCCCCGCGCGTGGGCCGTACCCGTCCGAAGCTGCGCTACGCGCACCAGGGCGGCATGAATCCGCCGGTGATCGTTATCCACGGCAACAGCCTCGATGCGGTAAGCGATAGCTACAAGCGCTATCTCGAAGGGGTTTTCCGCGATGCGTTCAATCTTGCCGGCACGCCGCTGCGTGTGGAACTCAAGACCGGCCGCAATCCGTATGCCGAGGACGAAAAGAAGAAATAAGCCTCGTTACATGCGGTTTTGAGGAGAATTTGCGAAAAAGCTCGAAAACAGCAACATTTTGCGCACATTTCGAGCCAAAACGCCGCGCCTTGCGGATACAATCTGCACTACGATTTAGGCAGGCGGCTTGAGCTTTTACCTAAGCCGCATCGTTTCGAATTGGCAGCAGTCCATTCAGTCCGACGAACGGCAACGTCCGTCTGACTCTGTGCTGATAAGAACACAACAACAATTTTCACGTCTTTGCGCGGCGCTTTACTCGACAGGGAGGTCGTCGCCTACCGTGGGACGTGGCGGAGAATACAAAATGGCAAGCAAAGGACAGCTTCTTCAGGATCCTTTTCTGAACGCGATTCGCAAGGAACACATTCCGGTTTCCATCTACCTCGTCAACGGCATCAAGTTGCAGGGGCAGATCGAGGCGTTTGACCAGTATGTGGTGTTGCTTCGCAATACGGTCACGCAGATGGTATACAAGCACGCCATCAGCACGGTGGTTCCCACCCGTCCCGTGACTGTCCCGAGCACCGGCACGGTTCTTCCGTGATTTCCGAACCCAGCAAGGCTCTCAACTGAGTTGACAAAATTTCAATTTGACAGTGCGCGGGAAGCTGAAGCGGCCCGCGCTTTTCTTGTGACGGTAGCGGTCGGACGCGAAAGGCATTTCGATGCGGGCGAGGAACTCACCGAGCTCGTGCGCTCCGACAATCTCGAACCCGTGGGGCTGATTCAGGCCCGGCGCGATAAGCCCGATCCGGCAACCTATCTGGGCAGCGGCAAGATCGAAGAAATCAAGATGCTTGCCAAGGGAGCCCGAGCCGACTGCATCGTTTTCGATGCGGCGCTTTCGGCTGCACAGCAACGAAATATCGCCAACGTCACCGAGCTTCCCGTTCTCGACCGCACCGAACTGATTCTCGAAATCTTCCGCCGTCGCGCCAAGAGTAAGGAAGGTCGGTTGCAGGTCGAGCTTGCTCGTCTCGAGCATCTTTCTACGCGTCTGGTGCGCGGCTGGACGCACTTGGAGCGCCAGCGCGGCGGTCTCGGCAAGACGGGCGGCCCCGGCGAAAAGCAGATCGAACTTGACCGACGCATGATTGGCGCGCGTGTCAAGATGCTGCGCGAACAGCTCAAAAAACTTTCCCGACAGCGCGACACCCAGCGTCGTTCCCGCCTGAAGGGCGATACGCCGACGGTGAGTCTCGTGGGCTACACCAACGCTGGCAAGTCCACGCTTTTTAATCGACTGGTGCGAGAGAAGGCCTACGCGGCAGATCAGCTCTTTGCTACGCTCGACACCACGGCGCGCCGCTGCTGGGTGAGCGACGAACAAACCGTTGTTCTGTCCGACACCGTTGGCTTTATCCGCGGACTGCCGCATCAGCTCGTCGAAGCCTTCAAGTCAACGCTTGACGAAACGGTGCATGCGGACATTCTGCTGCATGTTGTTGACTCCGCGAGCACTGTGCGCGAAGAGCAGATGGCCTCCGTTGCGACCGTTCTCAAGCAGATCGGCGCCGATGACATCCGCCAAATTGTGGTCTATAACAAATGCGATGTGTCGGGGCTTGAGCCCGCCGTGCAGCGCAATGCCGACGGTACCGTGCGCTCCGTGACGATCAGTGCGGCAACCGGTGCCGGCCTTGATCTGTTGCGCGACGTTCTCGCTCAGGAAGCCCAAAAGGTCCGCGAGGAGAATGCGAGCGTACCGCGCGAGCTTGAATTCTGGGAAGAGGAAAGGCCGGCGGCAAAAAGCGACGATGAGGCTCTCAAGGAACTCGAAGCGCTGCTCTGAAGCGGGTCGTTTCCTGGTGCCGAAAGGCTTTTCGAATCCGCTTCGTGAGCGTTGGTAACAAGCGGTTAATCAAGCGCTTTTTCCGCTCGGGAGCCTCAAGGCGCAATGCTAAACTGCAACAGTTGCCCGACGACCCTTTCGAGGGGAATTTGCGGGCGAAAAGAATGCGATAGAACCATCTAGAAACAGGGATACTTCCATGTCATTCAATGACCCGCAATGGGGCCGTTCTGCGGGCTCTGACAAGCCCCGCAATGACGAACAGGAAAATCAGCAGAATCAGGATCGCAATCAACCCGATCCTCGCGACGACGAAAACGGTCGCGACGAGGCCGAACGACAGGCTGGCGGCAACGATCGCGGAAATATGAACGATCGTCGCGGCAACCGCAACGAAGGCAACGATCTTGATCAGCTTTGGAACGATTTCAACCGCATGGTTAATTCGATTCTCGGCGGCGGACGCGACGCCGGCGGCAATCGTCAGAACCAGGGCTCGTGGCAGTCTCGTCGCGACGATGAAGTGCCTCGTCAAGAGGATCAGCCCGCGTGGCAACGTGACGACGACAATCAGGCGCCTCCGCCTCCGCGTACGCCGCGTGCACGCCGCGGCTTCGGTCGTGATCCGAAGTCATTTTCGGTGCGCGGCATCGCCGGCCTCGTGGGCGTGGCTGCTATTGCCTGGCTTGCCAGCGGCATCTACATCGTTCCCGAAGGTCAGATCGGTGTGGTGACGACATTCGGCAAGTACACGCAGGACAGCGCACCCGGCATTAACTGGCGCATGCCCTGGCCCGTGCAGGACGTCGAAATCGTCGACGTTTCGAGTGTGCGCAAGGCCGAGATCGGTATGCGCGGCACGACGCAGCGTCTTAAGGAAGCGCTGATGCTTACCGACGATGAAAACATCGTCGACGTGATGTTCAACGTTCAGTACCGCATCAAGCCGCATGCCGCCAAGGACTTCCTTTTCCGCAGCCGCGATCCGGACCGCAGCGTATTTGACGCTGCCGAATCGGCCATGCGCGAAGTCGTCGGCCGCAAGACCATGGACTCGGTGCTCTTTGAAAGCAAGCAGGAAATCGCCTCTGCCGTGCAGGTGGCCATGCAGGCCATGCTCGACCGTTACCAGACTGGCATTGAGGTGATGAGCGTGGCCATTCAGAACGCTCAGCCGCCTCAGCAGGTGCAGGCAGCCTTTAACGATGCAGTCAAGGCCGGTCAGGACCGCGAGCGTCAAATTAACGAAGGTCAGGCCTATGCCAATGCCGTCGTGCCGGTGGCCCGTGGTATGGCCTCTCGTCTGAACCAGGAAGCCGAAGCGTACAAGGCCCGCGTGGTCGAGACAGCGCGAGGCGATGCGGAGCGTTTCAGCAAGGTGCTAGAACAGTATGAAAAGGCCCCGCAGGTGACGCGCGACCGTATCTACATCGACGCCATGCGCGACGTCTACAGCAACACCAAGAAGGTTCTGGTTGAATCTAAGGGTGCCAGCAACCTTTTGTATCTGCCGTTTGACAAGCTGCTCGAACAAAGCGCTTCGACAGCCAAGACGCAGGCCCAAAACAGTGCGGCAGCCGGTTCGGCCGTGCCTGCTGCTCCGACAGCTCAAGCCGCCCCGCAGCCGGAAGCCTCCCGTGCTCTGTCTCGCGAGCGCCTCCGTTGATTTGAGGGGAAACGAAGACTATGAAAAAACTGACTTCCCTTTTGGTCGCTGCCGTAGTGGCGGTGGGTGCCGCCCAACTGTGCCTTTATACGGTCGGCGAACGTGAATACGCGCTCGTGTTTGCCTTGGGCGAACTGCGAGACGTCAAGAGCGAACCGGGCCTCTACGTGAAGCTTCCGGCGCCGCTGCAAAACATCGTTTATCTCGACAAGCGCATCCTGACGCTCGACGCGCCCAACGCCGACCTTGTCCAGACGAGCGAAAAGAAGAATCTTTTGATCGACAGTTTCGTGCGCTGGCGCATTTCCGATCCGCGTAAGTACTGGGTGTCCTTCATCGGCAATGAACGTGCTGCCGAAGACCGAGTGGCCGCCTTGCTGCGCGACGTGCTCAACCAGACCGTCAACCGCAGAACGGTCAACGAAATCACGTCCCGCGAACGCGAAAAGGCCATGAATGAAATCCAGAAGGGCCTGCAGGCCCGTGTGCAGGACATCGGCATCGACATCGTGGACGTGCGTTTGAAGCGCGTCGACTTTACGCCTGAAATTTCCGAGTCCGTTTATCGCCGTATGGAAGCCGAACGCAAGCGTGTGGCGAGCGAAGAACGCAGCAAGGGTGCTGCCGCGGCCGAACAAATCCGTGCTCAGGCCGATCGCGAACGTGAAGTGATTCTGGCGGAAGCCTATCGCCAGGCTCAGGAAATCAAGGGTGAGGGCGATGCACAGGCCAATGCCGTCTATGCCGAAGCCTTCAACCGTAATCCCGAGTTCGCGAAGTTCTACCGCAACATCGAAGCCTACAAGCAGAGTTTCGGTAAGTCGACCGACATGATCGTGCTGGACGGCTCGGGCGAGTTCTTCGATTACCTCAAGAACTCCAAAGAAAAGTAAAAAAATCTTGGCCGACTGCGCATGAAAACTCTCGTTCTGGCGTTATGCTTCATGGCGGTTTTCGAAGGAATTCTGCCGCTTGTGGCTCCAGCTAAGTGGAAGCAGGCCGTCAAGGCCGCTACCGATCTGCCCGATGCCGTCCTGGTACGAATCTCCGCGGTGCTGGTGGCGGGTGGCCTGGCGGCCGTGTGGCTTATCATGCTCTACTGGAAGTGATGAGCCCAAGGCGTCAAGAACAATAGATTTTCAAAGAGGGAGGAGCGCTTTTTCCGCCCGGTCGGCCGATGCGGCACAGGCGCTCAATGCATATGATCAGTTGGCTTATTCCGGAGCATTTCTCGGATATTCTGCCGCGCGAAGCACGCGTGCTTGAGTCGATGCGGCGTAAGTGTCTGGATCTCTTTAAGGTCCATGGCTTTGAACTTGTGCAGCCGCCGATGGTGGAGTACGTTGATTCGCTTTTGACCGGCAGCGGCAGCGATTTGGACAACAGCACGTTCAAGTTCATGGATCCGGGTACGGGCCGCACGATCGGCATCCGCGCCGACATGACGCCGCAGTGCGCGCGCATTGACGCGCATATTCTGGGCCGCAAGGGCGTGAGCCGCCTGTGCTATGCGGGCAGCTGTCTGCACGCGCGTCCGATGCATCCCCTGGCAAGCCGAGAACCTGTGGTTGCGGGCGTCGAACTCTTCGGCGCCAGCGGCATTGAGGCTGATGCCGAGATTATGTCGCTTGCCGTGCGTACTCTGAAAAAACTCGGCATCGATGTGGTGCACATCGACATCGGTCACATGGCCATTCTGCACGCCCTGATGGGCGAACGAATTTCCGACGAAAGCGTGCATGGTGTGGTGCGGGCGCTTCGCATGAAGGACCCGGTTGCACTTGCGCAAGCCGCCGTTGGTTTTGATCCGGAAGTCCAGCAGGCTTTGCAGCTTTTGCTGCGGACTTTCGGAGAAGTTTCCGTTCTCGATATACTTGAGCGCGAGCTGCCGCAAAAGCCCGAAATTCAGGCTGCTTTGCGGGAAGTTCGAGAGCTTGCGAGCATCTGCGGGGCTGACGAAGTAAGCGTCGACTTCTGCGATGTGCACGGCTATCAATACCTCACGGGCATAACGTTCTCGGTGAACATACCGAATTATGCTCAGGCGGTTTTGAGAGGCGGGCGCTATGATGGTGTTGGTTTGGCGTTCGGTCGCTCGCGACCGGCCTGTGGCTTTACGGTGTACCTGCGTGCGCTCGCGGGCCTACAGGTGGCCGCTTCGCACCGTCCGCAGGCCGTTGTGGCGCGCGGACCGCTTGCTCGCGACCTTGAAGCACAGGTTGAAAAGCTTCGCGACGAAGGGCATATCGTCGTACGCTTGCTGCCCGGCGAGCGCGACGAAGACGTGCTCGAACAGTTTGTGATTACGAAAGAATTAGTTAGAACCTCTTCGGGCTTTGAACTCAAGGCCCTCTGAATTCCGGATGGAAGGAGTCCCAATGTCTAAAAATGTCGTGGTAGTCGGTGCCCAGTGGGGTGACGAAGGCAAGGGCAAGGTTGTCGACTGGCTCACCGAGCGCGTCGACGGCGTCGTTCGCTTCAACGGCGGTCACAATGCCGGTCACACCCTCGTGATCAACGGCGCAAAAACGATTCTGCGTCTGATCCCGTCGGGCATCATGCATCCGACCTCTCGCTGCTATCTCGGCAACGGTGTCGTGTTTTCTCCCGAAGCCTTCTTCTCTGAAATCGAAGAACTCAAGAGCCACGGAGTGGATGCTGAACCGCGCATTCGCGTCTCGGGCAACGCCCCCCTGATCATGCCGTACCACGTGGCGCTGGATCACGCGCGCGAAGCCGCGCTCGGCGCCAACAAGATCGGTACCACAGGCCGCGGCATCGGCCCGGCTTACGAAGACAAGGTCGCTCGCCGCAGCGTTCGTGTCGCCGACCTGTTCGATCCGGAACGCTTTGCCGAACGCGTGCGTTCCGTGATGGATTTGCACAACTTCACGCTCAAGAACTACCTGCATGCCGAACCGCTCGATCCGGAAGAAGTGATCGCCAAGACGCTCGGCTATGCCGAACGTCTGCGTCCGCTTGTCGCCGACATCAGCGCCGAACTAAACGCGCAGATGGATCAGGGCAAGCAGTTCCTCTTTGAAGGCGCTCAGGGCTCAATGCTTGACATCGACCACGGTACGTATCCCTTCGTGACTTCTTCCAACGTCGTGGCTGGTTCGGCCTGTGCCGGCGCCGGCGTCGGTCCCAACCGTCTCAACTACGTGCTCGGTATCACCAAGGCCTACTGCACCCGCGTCGGTTCCGGTCCGTTCCCGACCGAACTTCTTGATGAAGTGGGCGAAGAACTGCGCCGCAAAGGCAACGAATTCGGTGCCGTGACGGGCCGTCCGCGTCGCTGCGGTTGGTTTGACGGTGCCGCTTTGCGCCGTGCCGTTCAGATCAACGGCCTCACGGGCCTTGCCATCATGAAGCTCGACGTGCTCGACGGCATGAAGACCGTCAAGCTCGGTGTGGGTTACACCGTTAACGGTGAAAGGGTCGATCTGATGCCTTATGGTGCAGACGCTGCCGCCGCTTGCGAACCGGTTTACGAAGAGTTCGAAGGCTGGAACGAAAGCACATTCGGTGTGACTCGTTGGGAAGATCTTCCGGCTTCCGCTCAGAAGTATCTGCAGCGCCTCTCCGAAGTGGCCGGTTGCCCGATCGCTCTCGTGTCCACGGGGCCGGATCGCAACCAGACAATTCTTTTGAACGATCCGTTCGCTTAATGGAGCCTTGGTTCGGGCCGCACGACCAAAAAGTTTTCCCTTCGGTGTGGCCTGAGCTAAAATCGCTCCTCAAAACAAAAAACACAAAGGCGGTTTCCCAACGGACTCCGCCTTTTGACGTACCAAACCCACACAATTCGTTAAGCAGACATGGCTGAAACCACCCACGCCCATTTTGACTGGAATACCTATATTGAACTTTGCGAACGGCTTGTGGCCCGCGTGGCCAAGAGCGGCTGGCAGTTTGATTCTCTGCTTTGCTTGGCTCGCGGCGGCATGCGCCCCGGCGACTTTTTCAGCCGCATCTACGGCAAGCCGCTGGCAATCATGACGACGAGCTCCTATCGCGAAGCGGCCGGCACCGTGCAGGGTGATCTCGACATCGCCAAGTACATCACGGGTGTGACCGAACTCAAGGGCAAGCTCCTTCTGGTCGACGACCTCTGCGACTCGGGCGAAACGATCCGCCGTGTGGTTCAGCATCTGCGCAAGTGCTATCCGGAAGTCACTGAAATCCGCGTGGCCGTTCTTTGGGTTAAGGCCTGCTCTGTCTTCAAGCCCGACTACAGCGTGATCACGTTCAAGGACAGCCCCTGGATTCACCAGCCGTTTGAGTGCTATGACGATCTCGGCGAAGAAGTGCATCTCAAGAAGTGTCTTGAAAAGTACGGCGACGAGCTCTGATAAAGCGTCGACTTTCGTTTGAAAAAATTTCGGTCCCGGCAGGAATTGAAACCTGTGCGGGACTTTTTTTATCGCGTGAGCGTCCTTGCAAACTCCGTTTGTGACATCAGTTGCAAGAGCCCGCTGTTTATCTGATCGGGTTGGTGAACCAACACGTGGTTTCTGGCCGCTTCGCTGTTGTTAATGCCGATAGACATTAATGCGAATTCAACACCGGCGGCTTTGAGTTTTTCCTGCATACTCTGCGCGTATTGCGCATTGAACCGTCCGTCGGTGATGATGACCAGAAGCTTATTGCGTGCTCGCGACAGCTTGAAGGAATCCAATCCCCAGCGCATGGCTTCCTGTATCGGCGTAGCGCCATAGGCGTCGACCGGAGGCAGCTTGTGTTCAAATGAAGCAAGCGTTTCCTTTGTGTCTTTGAGAAGCGCAATATGGTCGTTGTCGAGCCCAGGAAAGAGGGCTACGCGCGAGGCCGTACCTTTGATACGATCCACGGCGCGCACCAGAGCGTTGACGGCGGCTTTGGCAAGTGTCATCGTCAAGACGCCCATCGATCCCGAGCGATCGAGCAACACGCAGATTTCGGCGTTCACGCTTTTTCCCGTGGCCGCCACTTCAAAGAGTCGGTGATCGGAACAGGCCATGGCATCGACCCAATCGTCGCGCAGATCGCTTCCGGATTTGTGAAATCCATAGTCGGCAAAATAATCCTTGGTTTTAAGAAGTTGCGAGAATTTCTGCGTGAGGCTGCCGAGGTTCTTTTGAAGTTCTTGAAACTGACGAATGAATTCGCGTCGAAGCCCGCAGTCCCGGAGCTTCGAGGAGTCCGACGGCCAACGGTTCAATCTGTAGGAGGATTCCGGTTCGACGTCGCAAATGCCGGCGCCGACGGTGTCGGCTGTGGTCGGCAACTGTGCTCGTCGCATCCGGTATTGCGTTGCCGGCGCACTGCTCATGGGCTGTTCGAAAAGCTTTTCGATGAATTCAGCCGGATTGTTTTCAGATGTGTTTTGCGCTTCGTGCGACTCAAAGAGGTTTGCCGTTTTTCCTGTTTCCGGTTCTCCGGTCTGTGTTTGCTGAAGGCTTTGTTCGGCTTTGAGCCGCGTCAGGATCTTGAAAAGTTTGTGCGCGATCTTCAGACAGTCGCCGGTGGATTTTGCTTGATCGACCTTCAAGGACTCCTTGAGCAAGGCTCGCCGGATTGATTTGGGCATCGGTCGGACAAGATCGCGGGTTTGAGACAGATTGCGCAGTGCCCAACGGTAACCGGCGTGCGCCATTAGTTCGCAGTGAAGCCAAGTCACGACGCATTCGATGGGAGCCGATGTGAATTTCTGCGGCGTGACTGCCCTCAAGGTGCCGTCGGCTTCTCGGTAGTCGGCAAGCTTTTCTCGCCAGATTCTGTAGGCGGGAGATTTTTCTTCTCCGAGACGATCAATGCGGACGTCTTCTACGACGTTCAAGAGTCGGTGAATGAGGTTGTGAACTGATTGACCTTTTTCAAAGTCGGTGTGCTCGACGTGCATCATCTCGTGGATGCCGTGGCCGAGCGCCAGCGTTTCGAAACAGTCGGCTAAAAGGGTGTGTTCGCCGAGCCAAACAGTCTTGCCGTCAGTTGACGGGAAGTGAGAAAACTGGAACTGGGTGTCGCCTGAACCGGCGAAACTGCGCAGAAAAGCGCAGACGGCCTTTCGGCGGGAGGAGGGGGAAAACTGATCGGACACGGTGAGGATCTCGGTAGCCATATTGGGTTCTCGCAATCGGTAAAAGTCTCTCGAATGTGACGCGCTCTAGCATCGTCAACGTTGGCCATATTAACAGACTGACGGCTGATGTTGTCAAGACGAGATGCAAATCAACGATGAAATACGAGAGTAGAAAGGAATATATAAAAGCTTATATATGACTTAATATAGGTACCGAAGAAACAAGAAAAATACTGTGGTTACATGGAAAATTAATGCTGAATAACAGCTCATGTCCAACCTGTAATAATGACATGAAACAAACCAAACTTGTTCGTTCCGATTCGTTACAATGGACTGTGTTGCAGGCGTTTTTCGCGAGGTTGACGCTCGCACTCTTTTGCTAACTTTCCCGAAGTCCTCTGTCATGCAGATCAAACAGATTTTGGTGTCGGTTTGTTCATTCTGTTTTCTGTCGATCACGATGTCATCTTATGCGTCCGGGACCTCCCCCGAAATTGATACGCGACCGCTACTTCGTATCGGTTACATTGAGAGCAGTTTTTCGCCGTTCGAACGCAAAGGATTTCAGGATACGTTCGAGTACCTGCAGCGAGAACTTCCGCAGTACCGAATTCGGATTCAGAACTATCTCGTCAGAGATCTTGAGAGAGGCGTAAGAAACAACGAGTTCGAATTTTTCATCGGAGCTTCCGGCTTCTATCGCCGAGTTTTCCGTCGCGGGCTGAAGGATTTGGCAACGATGACGACGCCGATGGCCCCCGATCCCAACGAGGCGGTCGGCACAGTTTTCATGGTGCCCAACGATTCACCGATCAAAACCGTTGCTGACATGCGAGGCAAGCGTGCAGCTGCGAACTTCGAGCGCGGGTTTTCCGGCGTGTATGTTCCGTTGGGAGAAGTGGCCGCTCAGGGGTATGATCCTGACAATTTTTTCAATGAGATCGTGGCAGCGGGCTCTCCGATGAAAAAACTGCTGCTTGCCGTCCAAGATGGCCGAGCGGAAATTGCTTTGGCGCGTGCCTGCACGGTTGAGGAACTGAAGCAAACAGAGCCGGAGCTGGTGGCGCAGTTCCGACCGATTGGACTCAAGGCCAACGATGGGCAATTTGCCTGTCTGCGTTCAACGGATCTCTATCCGAACTGGACGTTTGTGGCAACGACAATGGCGCCGTGGCAGGCCAGCCGAGACTTTACTGTAGCTTTGCTGTCGATGCCGCCCACGAAAGACGGTGTTGCCTGGGGCGTGGCTTCGGATTTTTTAAAGGCCGACGAATTGTACAAAACACTCAGGGCCGGTCCATACGCCTATTTGCGAATCCAGTCTGTCGGCGACTTTCTGCAGAAATACTGGCCTTTCATTGTGCTGTTTCTGATGGCTGTTGTGGGCATGATGTGGCACGGCCGAAGAGTCAGCCACCTGGTCGATGTACGCACCCGTGAGCTGCGACAGTCCATCCAAAAAGAAAAGGACGCCATGCAGGAAGTGCAGAGTACCAAAGAGCGACTGTCGCAATTTGAACGCGTCAGCGTCATCGGCGCCATGTCAAGTTTGCTGGCGCATGAGATCAACGGCCCGGTGTCGGCAATCTCCAATAGTTGTAATGCATTGGACCGGTATCTGCAGGACGATGACCAACATAGTCCGCTTATCGACAAGACCGTGCAACTGGTGCTCAGACAATGCGAGCGCATTACTTCAATCGTCACTCAGGTTCGGCGCTATGCAAGGCACGAAGATCTGGCAAGAGAACCGATTGAACTCGGCTCGGCTCTTGAGAAGATCGTTTCGGTGATGCAGATGCGGTACCGTAAAGTGAAATTTGAGCTGCGTCGCCCGCCCGAGGACGTTTCGATTTGCTGGAATCCGTTGGAGTTTGAGCTTTGCTTGACTAACGTAATGAAAAACGGCGCTGAAGCCTGCCAGGTACAAAACGAGGCGAAAGTCCGAGTCGTGCTGACGCGGCATGAGTACACTGCTGAAATTGCCGTGCTGGATAATGGACAGACTGACGCAAAGACGCTGGAAAACGCATCCGTACCGTTGCGTTCGGGCAAAAAATCCGGTTTGGGACTCGGTCTTTTGATTGTGAGAACACTTATTGAGCGCGCTTCGGGTAATTTTTCAATCGTGCGGGAAGCCGGACATACGGTGGCACGCATTCGACTGCCTTTGACGGAGACAAACAATGGCGCAGATGCCGGTTAAACCTCTGATTCGTTTGGTCGATGACGAAGTCGATCAGCTTGCCGCTCTGGAAATGCTTTTGGTCGGGCAGGGCTGGGATGTTGCTGCTTATACCGGTGCAAAAGAATTTCTGACGAGCGACATGCCTTCGCGTCCGGGATGCCTGATTCTCGATGTCCGCATGCCCGGTATATCGGGATTGGAACTGCAGGACGAGATGAATCGCCGCGAGTATCCCTTGCCAATCATTTTTCTTACGGGGCACGGCGACATCGAGATGGCGGTACACACTGTTCGGGAAGGCGCCCGAGACTTTCTCCAGAAACCTGTGGATCCGGAAAAATTGCTCAAAACCGTTGCCTGGGTTGTGCAGGAAGACTGCGACAGACGGGCTATGCCGATTGACGAAGCGCAGTGGAAACAACGCTACGCTTTGCTGACGGAACGCGAGCGCGATGTCATTCTTTTGGTCGCCAAAGGCAAACTCAATCGTCAGATCGCCTTGAAACTCGGCATCAGCGAACGTACGGTTCAGGTCCATCGTCTCGGCGCATATCGCAAACTCGATGTGCACAACGTCGCTTCGCTGGCTCCTCTTACGGTTCTGTTGGAACGCGGCGTTTTGTAGGATTCGGCGGTAAAGAAATCGGGCGCTCTGCCCGCATGGAAGCAGAGCACCCGAAGGCTCACAGGAGAGGAGAGTAACTTAGGCCCAGGGCTTTTCGGCGGCTGCCGCGCGGCCAGCAATGCGGCCGAACACGATGCATTCGGCGTTGTTGGTGGCGCCCTGGTAGATGGAGCCCCACATTGAGCCGAGTTCGCCGGCAGCGTATAGACGAGCGATAGGCTTGTCCTGCGGATCCATCACCTGTCCGCGCACGTTCTTCTTCGGGCCGCCCTGTGTGTTGAGCATGGTCGGATAAAGAGCAACGGCGTAGTAGGGACCGGCACCGAGCGGTTCGGAAACGATGGGAGCTTCACGACCGGCAAAAGCGGTCTTGCCCTTGGGATCGCGCTTTAGGATACGACCGAATTCGGTGTCTTTGCCGTTGTTGATGTCCTTGTTCCAACGTGCCACAGTGGCTTCGAGTGTTTCGCCCGGAACGTTGATCTTCTTAGCGAGTTCCTTGAGCGAGTCGGCCTTGATCAGCACGCCGCTTTCGATTTCGGCGGAGTTGTCCTTCGACCACTTGTAGTTTTCGCGGTTCAGAGCGTAGCCCGAGGTGGCGCCGCCGCAGATGGGGCCTGCCTTGCGGGCCTTTTCGTCCATGATCAGGTAGCACGGAATGCGCGGGTAACGGTGACGGATCGGATCCATCTGGTTGACCGCGTACAGGCAGGTGTGGTTATCGAGGCCCTTTTCATTGACGAATCGCTTGCCATCCTGGTCGACCCAGATGTGAGAAGGAGCCAGGATGTTGAGCTGCACAGCGGACTTCAGACCGGGGACTTTCATACCGACCGGGCACGAATAGGAGGTCATGTGCCAGAGACGCGCGCCCATGGTTTGAGCCATGCGCAGACCGTCGCCGGTGTTACCGGGCGAGCCCAGACCCTGGATGTCCTTGCCGAGCGCGTAGGTTCGCAGACTTTGTTTATCGTATTCGTAACCGCCGGTCGTGAGGATCACGGCGCGGTTGGCACGGATGTTGATTCTCTTGCCGTTACTCTGAGCGACGACGCCAACGACTTCGCCGTTGCGGCGAATGATTTCGAGTGCGGGCGTTTCGTACATGACATCAATCTTGCGGACTTCTTCAACAGCATAGCGGTACTGATCAAAGAGCATATCGCCGCCGCGCTTCTTGCCGCGAATACGGTACTTGTCGATTGTGTCGGAACCAGGCAGCGATTTGAAGCCGGCGTGACCGTAGATCATCAGTTTGGTATCGGGTTTCAAACCGATGATGAAGTCCTTGACCCCCATGATTTCTTTGCAGAAGGTTTTGACGAGTTCATCGTCTTTTTCGCTGTCGGCGAATTCAAACGTTGCACTTAGGTACTTATAGGCCTCATCGGCGTTCTTCGGCACCATGAAGCCGCCGGATGACACGGCCGTGTTGCCGCCGCCCTGGGGCAGCTTTTCAAGAATCAAGACCTTGGCGCCCGCATCGTGCGCTTCAATGGCGGCACAGGCACCGGCACCGCCGTAACCGAGAATGACGACGTCGGCCGTCTTGTCGAACTTGATCTTGGAGCTGTATTCCACGGCGTGAACGCCCGCGACGGGAGCGGTGACGGCAGCGGCCAAGCCGGCTTTTAGGAAGCTTCTGCGGTTAAATGTCATTTTTGTTCTCCTAGAGGAAATGAAAGATCGGCTTTACGGAACCTTGATGTCGGTGAATTCGTGGCAGTTGTCGCATACAAGGCGAGGTTGCTTGTGGCCGGAATGGCATTCGGAACATTCCGGTTCACCCATGTGGGTGGCGTGCGGATTGATGTCGCTCTCGTCGGTTTTTTTGGCGAGATTTTCATAGCTGCCGCCGTGGCAGGCCAGACACTGCGTCATGGTCGGTTTGTCGTTGGGCGACTTCACGTGGCAGCTCGTGCAAGCTACGCCTCGCTTGGCGTGGCGTTCTGCCAGCATCGCGTTGTCAGCCGCGTTGGCGACGGCTGTCACGAGTAGCAGGCCTGTGCAAAGAACGGAAAGAAGAGAGTGCATTTGAATCTCCTGGCGGTTTTTGCGTCAGCTTTCAGCTGCGCTGCTTTTTGTTTCAGGAGAATCTTCCCGCAAGGCGTTACTTAAGTAGCTTGCTTGAAGTCAGACAATGCTCGCTTTTTGGAAAAATCATTAGAAAACAACAGACTGCGTGAGCGCACGAATGAAAAAAGCTGTTTACCCACGCAACACGTTACGCAAGGCAAACAGCTCAAAGAGAAGGAGACTGAGAGTTGAGGAGAAAAATCGAAATTACTTCTTGGCTTGTGCCGGATAAGCTCCTTTCTGCCAATCGGGCCAGAGCTTCATTTCGTTGTAGAGGAATCGGCCCTTGATGAAGTCACTGTCGCCGCCCAGAACGTCAACGAGAGCGAACGCAAACGGCAAAGCGGTGCCCGGGCCGCGGCTGGTGACCATCTTGCCGTCAATCACGACTGTGTCGCGTACATAAGTGGCGCCTGTGTAGAAAGGTTCGGTCTTTTTACCGGGATACGCCGTAATGGTCTTGCCTTGAATGACGCCGGCCTTGGCCAGAACGTTGGGAGCGGCGCACATGGCCGCCACCCACTTGCCGGACTTGTCGTAGTGACGAACGAGCTCGTGTACGCGTTGGTCGGCAATCATGTTGTCAACGCCCGTCCAGCCGCCCGGCAGAACGATCATATCGTAGTCCTGATAGGCCTTGAGGTCTTTGCCGAGCACCTTGTCGGCCTTGATAGTGATTTTGTGAGCACCGCTTACCTGTTCGCCGGCAATGCTGACCGAGTCAACATGGAATCCGCCGCGGCGCAATACGTCCAGAATTTCGACCGTTTCGCCTTCTTCAAAACCGGGCGCAAGCATCACCATCACTTTTGCGGGATTGGCGGCCAAGGCTGAGCTCATGACGCAGGCGCTGCTCATGAGGACCATCAAAGAAGTCAACTTTTTCATTGTTGCGATCCTTTCCAAATCGTTGAAATGCATCAGAAAACATGGGTACGGCAGATCACACGGACATTGCTGACACGTCGTACACATGCTTCGCAGGCATTAGATCAAGGAACGCTACTTAAGCAGTTTGCCGCCGGTCAACGAAGTCTCGAATGTCCAAACAAAAACGCCCGGCTGGCTAACCGGGCGTCTTTGGAAATTTTCCGAGGCGAGTTAGGAATGCTCGATGCGATGTTCGTGACGAACATCCTCGCCGATAAGATGCAGACTGTCGCCTTTTTTCTGATTGCTGCGATGACGCAGGATGACGCAGAACATACTCAAGGCTACGAAGGCGCCGAACATGACCATGGCGGCCTGTACTGAGAAATCCAGGTGAATCAGCAGGGAGTACACGGCGAGCATCACAAGGATGGAGAGGTTTTCATTGAAGTTCTGCACGGCGATCGAGCGGCCGGCGCTCATGAGCACGTGGCCACGGTGCTGCAGCAGTGCGTTCATCGGAACCACGAAAAAGCCGGCGAGAACGCCGACGGCGATCATGATGCCGCAGGCACCGATCACAGCGTTGCGGATTTCAAAGCCGAAGATCTCAACGACGCCAGGAATGAGACTTTGGTCGTAGAAGCTTGCGCCGCCAACGACGAGCCCCATGGCTACGCCCATCGGAAGAACAACGAGCGACTTTTTAAGCGGAATGAAGGCTGCTGCACCTATGGCACCGAGAGCAATACCGATCGACACCACAGCCTGAAGAATGGCGCCGTCGGAAAGATGCATGCCGAGTGCTTGTTCGGCCCACTTCAAAACGAGAAACTGAAGCACGGCGCCCGCGCCCCAAAAGAGCGTGGTGACCGAAAGTGAGATCTGCCCGAGTTTGTCGTGCCAGAGCAAAGAGCAGGACTGGAAGAAATTCTTGATGGAGGCGATCGGCTCGAAGTTGGGGCGCGCGTAACGAACGCCCGTGTCGGGAATCGTCAGGTTGACGGCGGCGGCAAGTGCGTAGACGATGCCGACGATAAAGAGAGCCGCTTCGGGATCGGTATCCAGACCGATTGCAGGCAGGTGGAAGGTTTGAAGAATATAACCCGCCACTTCAGGCTTGATCAAAACGCCGCCCAACACAACGCCCAGAATGATGGATACGACCGTCAGACCTTCGATCCAGCCATTGGCGATAACCAGTTTTTCCGGTGGAAGAAGTTCGGTGAGAATGCCGTACTTGGCAGGAGAATATGCTGCTGCGCCGATGCCGACGACGGCGTAGGACAGAAGCGGGTGGGAGCCGAAAAGCATGAGCAGACAGCCAAAGACTTTGACCGCATTGGTAATGAACATCACGCGGCCCTTGGGCATCAGATCGGCGAAGATGCCGACCCAGGCGGCCAGTCCCACATAACTTAAAACAAAGAAGAGCTTTAGCAGAGGCGTCATCCAGTCTGGCGCCTGAATGCTGGCCAAAAGCGCAATGGCGGCGATCAGCAGTGCGTTGTCTGCAAGACTCGATAGGAACTGTGCCGCCAAAATGTTGTAGAAACCGCGCTTCATAAAAAGTATCGTCAGAATCTCTCGAATCCGGACGGAGCATCCGGGATCATTGTCGTGGCCGCAGTTTAGCATTGAGCCTGTGAAAGCGGCAGCAAGAAAAATTGTGACTTTTGACGCTGTCCGGTTATCGGAGTGCCCGAAATGGAAGACTTCCGCGACTTGTCTGCCCAAGACCTCAGAGTGTTGCAAAGTTCGGCAATTCACATTTCCGCAGTTTCCGATTCGGTGCCGTTCGAGTAGGATTTCAGCTTTGAGTTCCGAGCAACGTTGCCGGCAACTAAAAAAGACTGATACAGAGCAAAGCGGGAGGCTTCTGACGCCTCCGAGAAAACATCGAGAAGTAAATGCCAAGACCAATTTCCGTACTGATTCACCTCGAGGCACTGCAGCACAACATCGCCCGCATGAGGGAGGCGGCGCAGGGACGTACGCTTTGGGCGGTCGTCAAGGCCAATGCCTACGGACACGGGTTGGAAAACGCCGTCAGAGGCTTTGCGCAGGCCGACGGTCTGGCGCTGATTGAAGTGCGGGAAGCGCAGAGAGCGCGAGCGGCGGGCTGGACAAAGCGAATCCTCATGATCGAGGGTTTTTTCGACGAAGGGGATATTGCAGAACTTGAACGGCTCGACGTCGAGCCTGTGGTGCACTCCCGCTGGCAGATTGAACTGCTTAAGAAAACGAGCCACACCAACCTCAAGGTTCACCTGAAGGTCAATTCCGGCATGAACCGTTTGGGTTTTCTGCCTGATCAGGCAGCGGCCGTGATTGAAGAAATCAACGCCATCGAAGGAGTCAAGGTCGTTGACATCGTGACGCACTTTGCCAATGCCGAACAGGACTTCGACGGCAAAGGGCCGGTGACGGTCGCCAAGCAGCTCGAGCGCATGAAGCCGCTTTTGGCAGACTACGACGCTTGCATGGCCAATTCCGCTGCGACGCTTTTGCACCCGCAGGTGGGCGGCGTTGGTGTGCGCGGCGGCATCGTCCTCTACGGTGTGAGTCCCGACGCTTCCGTGACTTCCGAGCAGCTCGGCTTGAAACCCGCAATGACACTGAGCGCGGACATCATTTCCGTGCGTGAAATTGAGCCGGGAGAGGCCGTGGGCTACGGCAGCCGCTGGATAGCAAAGCGCCCGACGCGCCTGGCGGTGGTTGCCTGCGGTTACGCCGACGGTTATCCGCGTTCCATGCCCGACGGCTCTCCGACCTGGGTGGAAGGCAAGATCGCTCCCCTGGCCGGTGCCGTTTCGATGGACATGCTCACCATTGACGTCACCGATATTCCGCAAGCCCGCGTAGGCAGTCGTGTGGAATTGTGGGGGGAACACATTCCCGTCAACGACTTGGCAAGCCGCTGCGGCACGATCGGATACGAATTGCTTTGCGCCGTGGCCAGCCGCGTTCCCGTGATCTCCGACTAAGCGACTCGCTCGATGGCAAAAGCAAGAACCCATTACGTTTGTTCCGAATGCGGCGGCTCTACTGTCAAATGGCAAGGTAAATGCCCGCACTGCGGCGCCTGGAACACAATGCGTGAGTTCCGTGAACCGACGGCCTCTCAGTCCCGTTTTGCCGCATCGCGTCGTCAGACGTCTCTGGCCGACGGCGAAGGTGTGGTTGATCTTGCCGAGGTTCAGGCGAGTGAAGTCCCGCGCATTCTGACCGGCATCGGCGAGTTTGATCGCGTGACCGGCGGCGGGCTGGTTCCCGGTGGCGTGGGTTTGATCGGCGGCGACCCCGGCATCGGCAAGTCCACGTTGTTGCTGCAAGTCCTTGCGCGCATGGTGCGTCTTGGCAAAACGGCCCTTTACGTGTCGGGCGAAGAATCCGCATCGCAGGTTGCTTTGCGTGCGCAGCGCATTGGGCTGGACCCCAGCGGCATGAGGCTCATGAGCGAAATTGAGCTTGAGCGCATTGAGGCTGAGATTTCCGCCTCCAAACCGCAGTTTGTTGTCATCGACTCCATTCAGACGCTCTACAGCTCGGATCTGGAATCGGCTCCGGGCAGCGTTACGCAGGTTCGGGAATGTTCGGCACGACTGACTCGATTGGCCAAGACCACCGGTGCCGCGCTCATCTTCGTGGGACATGTGACAAAGGACGGTGCTCTCGCCGGACCCCGCGTGCTTGAGCACATCGTCGATACGGTTTTGTACTTTGAAGGCGACACCCACAGCAACTTCCGTCTGATTCGCGCTTTCAAAAATCGTTTCGGTGCCGTCAACGAACTCGGTGTCTTTGCGATGACCGACCGCGGTCTGCGCGCCGTTTCCAATCCTTCGGCCATTTTCCTGTCGGAACATCGCAACGATGTGGCCGGAAGCGTCGTCATGGTGACCCAGGAGGGTTCACGCCCTCTGCTGGTGGAAATCCAGGCTCTGGCCGACGAATCCCATTCACCCGCACCGAGACGTTTGTGCGTCGGGCTGGACGCGCAGCGTCTGGCTATGCTTTTGGCGGTGCTGCATCGCCACGCCGGCATTTCCTGCTTTGAAAAGGACGTGTTTGTAAACGCCGTGGGCGGCGTCAAGATCACGGAACCGGCCAGCGACCTGGCCGTGCTGATGGCCGTGGTAAGTTCCCTGTCGGATCGCCCCCTGCCGGCGGGCACCGTGATTTTCGGCGAAGTCGGCCTGACCGGCGAAATACGACCGATACCTCGGGGACAGGACCGACTTAAGGAAGCGGCCAAACTCGGTTTTTCCATGGCGATCATTCCCAAAGCCAATGCACCCAAAACTCCGATCGAAGGACTTGATGTGAAGGCAGTGGATCGGTTAACCGACGCTTTGGCCGTCATTTTGGGTTAACCAGAAAGCAGTCAGCCTCTGTTAGACTTTTGCACACTCAAAAAAAGATCGGCGTTGCCCGACGGCGTATTACCGATATTTTTTTTCCTGAAATCCATTCTTTAGAGAAATCCTAACAATGCGCATCACGAAACTTCTTTCGCTCGACAGTGAACCTGCCAAGCCGATTCTTGACCGTGCCAAGCCGATTGCTCTGGCGTTCCTCGAACGTATCAAGCTGCCCGAAACTTTCGTTGTCGGTGATCAGACGATCGAAAATGCTTTGGGCGAAGTCCGTCCTTTGGAGGTTGGTGACGTTCTCGTTGACGAAAACGGTGGCTTCTACAAGATCGAAGCTCCGGTGGAAACGATCTTCAAGGTCACGGGCGACCTCGACCTGATGCAGGAAGCCGTCTACGCCCTGACTGCTCGCGGCGTGCGTGTTGCTCAGACCGAAGACGGTTTTGCCGTGGCCGGCATCGAACAGTACAAGGCCATGCTCGAAAGCGTGGGTCTGACTGTTACGGCAGCTCAGGAACCGTTTACTCCCGTTCCGTTGCCTCGTCCTCACCACGGCGGTTGCGGCTGTGGTTGCGGCGGCCATCATCACCATCATGGAGAGGGTGAATGTGGCTGTGGTTGCGGCGGACATCATCACCACGATGAAGGTGAATGCTGCTGCGGCGGCGAAGGTCACCATCACCACGGTGAAGGCGAATGCTGCTGTGGCGGTGAAGGCCACCATCATCATGGTGAAGGCGAATGCTGCTGTGGCGGTGAAGGTCATCATCACCACGGTGAAGGCCAGTGCTGCTGCCAGGATAAGGAAAGCGGCAAATAATCTGCTCTGATAATTGAGCGCGCAAGTAAACTGCTTTCAGGTACAATGCGCGCTCCGATTTGCGCGGATGTGGCGAAATTGGTAGACGCACCAGATTTAGGTTCTGACGCCGCAAGGCGTGTCGGTTCGAGTCCGACCATCCGCACCATTTTAGAGAATCACGACAGATCGTAACGGATCAGATGTTGAATAAAAGCCCCGTGAGTCGGGGCTTTTTTAATATCACAACGTATCACGACAAGTTAGCAAAGAGCGCTTCCGTATGGTATAACTTTTCGGTCGGTTATACCATTGAAATCCTTTGAATGAAACAAGTAAAACCTCTGACCGTAAAACAGGTGGCAGCCATTACTAAGCAAGGTCTTACCTGTTTGGGTGGCGTTAATGGTCTTTACCTGATGGTAAAAGGCGAAGGTAAGTACTACGTCTTCCGGTACGCCTCGCCTCTGACAGGAAAAAGATCTTTTGTATCACTGGGGACGACTTCTTCAATCACGCTGGCTCAGGCTCGTGAGAAAGCAGCAAAGTATGCTGCCGATGTACGAGACGGTCATGACATCGCGCAAAAACGTCGGGAGCAACGAGAGAAGCGCAAACTTGCTGTTTTGGTGTCTCCACAGGTCAAAGCAGGCACTTTCGAGGCTGTCGCAAAGCAATGGCTGGATGCCAGAGTCAAAACTGGCTACTACGATAAGAATGTGCGAGGAGTGTCTGTCGTTGAAGCATATCTGTCGCGGAACATCAATCCGGTACTCGGGAAGATGCCGGTTGATGCAATTAGGGCACAGGATGTCTTTCGGTGCCTGAAACCCATTTGGACAACTACGACGGAGGCCAAGAACAAGTGCCTCACCATCATCAACGGAGTGTTTCGATGGGCGCAGGCAATGGGAATGTTGGAGGGTGAAAATCCTGCCGATAAGCGAGGTGCCTTGGGAGTTTTGCTCGAGAACCTATCGCCCCATGTCAAGCAGCCTCGAAATATGGGTGCACTGGATCCGGAGGAGATGCCGGAGTTCTTTTGCGAACTGATGAACTGGGGCACGATCGCCAGTAAGGCTTTTGCCTTCGCGATTTTGACTGCTTCGCGTTCAAAGGCGGTGCGCACTGCCAGATGGTCTGACATTGATCTGGAGGCCGGCACGTGGACTTGCCCGGAATCGGCCATGAAGGTTAAAGGTCGAGGGATTTTTGTCGTTTTGCTGAGCACGGCAGCAATTCGGTTGCTCAAGTCACTGCCGAGAATGGCCAACACCGATCTGGTCTTCCCATCCCCTTACCAGCATAAGGTGATGTCAGATACCGGGTTAGGTCAAATTGTTGGCGATATGAACAAACAGGCCAAGAGACAAGGCTTGCCGTTGTGGATCGACAAGGCTCAGACTGAAACATTGGGGAAGGACATTCGCATCACAGTCCACGGTACATCGCGCGCGACGTTTAAGACGTGGACGAAGCTGGATGCAAATTTGAAGCGCTTCGATAGAGACGCCGTTGAGCTATGCCTAGCGCACAAGCTCGATGACGGCTATGGTGGAGCCTATGATCGCGCCGCCATGTTGGAAGAGCGGCGGCGGATCATGGATGCTTGGGGGGAGTTTTGCTGCTCGAAGCTCAACCAGCCTGCAAAGCTTCGACGCAAGGGATGATTTCCGTTTTCTTCCAAACAGTGATGCGCTGAGAGATTTTCACGGGCTTTGGAAGCTTGCCTTCCCTTGCCCATCTCCATACGGTTGGAATCGAAATCCCAAGTAACTTCGCCACATCCCAGGCGCGAAGGAATTGTTCTTCTGGTGAAAAAGTATTTTTATCTGCGGACGTTGTCATTGTAAGCCTCATTGTCTAATTCGATCAGCGCATCGTTGATTGCTGCCTGCAGTGCTAGCGCTTCCTGGTCAGTCATGTCGGACAGCCAGATCGTCTTGTACGAGGTGTGCCAAGTGATCCGTATGCAGCCGTTTAGAAGGGGACGGACCTTGACTAGCATCCTTGGGTTTTTAATTGGGATGATCTTGGTTTTGGCTTCGGATGGTGTTTGCATAGCTGGGTTTCTCTTCAAGGAAAAACATCAATGTGGGCTCTGTGATGCGAACGAACGTCTTGCGTTCTGGGATCATCCAAAAGTTCTGATCATCCTCCCGCACGAGATAGCCGGGCTCGCAACGGCCATGGACGTAGGCAACGCCCTGAACTCCGCAGCGGCTTACCTCCTCGTCAGTTTCATCGGGAGCGACAACAGCGACGCCTCCGCGGGCTACGTCCTGGAGCGCCTTGGTCAGATTGAGGTTGTCGGCTTCGCGCCTGGCGAACTCGTGCTCGCTTCGGTACAACTCGCGCATCATCTTGAAGTACGTTGCAATGGCGTGCTCTAGCGGCTTGAGCATGGCGGCCTCGACAGCCGGGCGCCGTGGCTTTCCTTCTTTGACCTCGTCCGCAAGGTTTTTCATGCCGTGGATTGCTGCGGTGCCCATCGTGGCAAGCAGCTGATACTCGGCGTCCTGCGAGAACTTCTCAGAGAAAGCGAAGAGTTGCTTCATGGCAAAGATCAGGTCGCCGTAGCGGCATTGCTCTTGCGTCCCCATGCGTATCAGGCCGAGATCGATCTTGACGGCGTCCTCGAAAATTTTGAAGTCCTTTTCGGTGAGTTGTCCCCAGCTGTCGTAAGCCCACGTTGGAATCTTCGGCCGGCCGGGTTGGTACTTCTTGGTGCGTTTCTTTTTGGGTTTGCTCATGGCATGAAAAAGCCGCCCGGAGGCGGCTTCAATTGATGGCTACAAATTCATCAGTGAAAATCTTCTTACCTGTATAAAGGTCGATTCCAAGCTTGGTTTCTATTCCTAGGCCATTGACGTCGTCATATGAATTCATTTCATCGTTGTACGTGCGAACCTCTAAATCACCATGTTCTTTTTGCAGCTCATTCGAGTTCTGCAATGAGTTCAGAAATTTTCATCTTTTCCTCTTATTTCTCAGGGGAGTTTGGTTGTTTACCCTTCCAAATATCCTGCTCGGCTCCGTTATTCTCGAGGTACGCGGCGGTTTCCGCAGCGCGTGCCCAGTGCCAGAGACGCTCCGCGAACTTCGATAGGAAGTCAGGGTTGAGATCGGAGCGGGAGCCGTTCGAGGCGGTTGCACAGATGAAGCCATCGTCTTCAGAGATGCGAAGGATGAGATTGAAATCTGAGTCGTAAATCTCGAAGGCGAAATCTGTGACATGAGCAACCATGCCGTCGCCGAGCTGGACGATCTCCGGCGGAGGGTACGGGTCTGGTTTCTTGGCGTTTTTCATGGTGTTGGGTTGTACGGTTGTGGCTGGTACGGCTCGGGCAGTTCCGGAAGTTCTGCCCAGGCATGCACTCTGTATCCGATATAAACTCCCTGCCAGCTATTGTTACGCCAGACCATGGTTGCCATTCCAAAAATTGGAAACTCGTGCCATCTGCTTAAGCAAGACATAGTGACAAGATATGTTGCGTTATCTTCAGGCGGGGTCTCGTCTGGATACATGTGCCACACTGTTTTGGTTTCGCTCATGTCTTACTCCTTTGCGCCAGTCGTTCCTGACTTAATGCCAAGCTCTTTGGCGAGTTTCTTCATTTGTTCGTCGAACTCTTCTTTGGTGATGAGCCCGGCATCTATCGCTTTTTGAATTGTGGTTAGAACCATTTCAAGGGCCTTCAGACGCTGCTGGTTTGGAATAACCATGCCTATGTAGATCATGCCCAGAATGAGGACCACAATCCATCCGAAATTCATGATCTACTCCCATGGTTGGTAGCGAACTTCGCTATCGGGCAGAACATGGCACCCAAGGACAATCCATTCACGACCATCCCAATATCCGCAACCTTGAAAGTAAACCTTCCCTAAGCGCGGCTCCGGTGTGTCGAGGTCTGTTCCTTTTGTCCGAAGCTCCACACGCATGTAGACATCTTTTGGCGGCGCAACTTTTGGCCATATATTCCACTCGTTCGGGTTGTATTCTGGTGTTGCTTCAATCTCGTGTTCGTACAGCAGCATGGAGAAACGATTCACAAGCTCGGCTCGCCCGGACATAAAACCGAAGAAGACTCGGTAATCGGCATCGGTGGTTCCGCTTCCTCTGATGTCTTGAAGTTCGGTTTGTAGACAGCGAGAAAACTCGCCGTGGCTGATGGCGTCAAGATGACGCTGAAGATCTTGGTCTTTTAGTCGGTACTTCATTAAAAATCTCCTGGCGCAACTTGGCAGCACTGGATGCCATTACGTCGCCACATGTCAACCACCCGTTGGCGGTCATCGAATACAAGGAAAACCTCGAATCCTTCAGCCTTGAGTTGATCAAGCATCTCTTGCTTGACAATATCGTCAGCACGGAAGTCTCCCTCCTTGCGCATCAGAATGCGGTGGTTGTAGATATCAAGCTTTTGTGAAAGCCATTGCTCTGTGATTTCACGGTATCTCTCAGGACGACCAGTGCAGAAGATGATTTCGACAGGGAGTTCTCGAAAGTAGATGGCGTTCTTTATGCACATCAAAAGGAACTCGACAGGCTCGATTACCTCGTCTTTGTCCATTCCTTCATAGAACGAATTCCAGTCCTTGGGTGATTTTTCTAGGAAATGCCGACGGTGGCTTGCGTCAGCAAGTGTTCCGTCAATGTCAAAAATAACTGCCTTCATGTCCACAAGTACATCCGACTTGTCTATCGAATCAACAAATTCACCGTCGTCAAACTCGACGTTGACACAAAAGGCAGCTAGATCTCCATCCACCAGGCGCCCCATGATTGAGTCGACTTCACGCTTGCCCAACAGGTCTGTGAGAAACTTTTGAACTCGTTGGTCTTTGAGTCTGTACTTCGTCATGCGTCCTCCTTTTCAGCCTCGACGCGCCGCAGTGTGCGCTCGATCTTGTATTCGGTCTGAAGGTCGAAACTGCCGGCACATTCTTCGCCCTGGCGGACGAGGTAGACCAGCTGATCGATCATGATCTTCACGTCTGCAAGTTCTTCGATGAAGCGCACATAATCGTATGCTGATGTTTCGCTCCGCTTCCTTAGGTGTCTGATCTCGACCATCAGTTCGGCCATCTCTTCGATGGCCTTCTCGGCTTGAGCTTGAAAACCGAAGTGGTTGGCGATGATCTTGAGTCGGGGATCAATCTCGAATCTTTTTGTCATGTATGAAAAAGGCCGCATTGCTGTGGCCGCTCCTTAGTTGGTTCCTTGCTCGTATGCCTTGACCCAGGACTCGTCCGGGATGTCCGGCCGTGCCGCGGCAGGCTCGGACTGCGGGGTTTCGGGTTCAGCGGGTTCTGCAACCGGAAGGGGTTCCGGCTCGGCCTTGGCCTTGCGTTCTTTGAGCTTGTCCTTGAGGCTCTTCTTGCCTGAGGTGTCGGTTTCTAGTGCCGGCTTTTCTTCCGGCTCGAACCAATCGTCAGGGCCACTCATGCCATCCTTGATTGAGGCATAGACGTTGCGCAGACGGATGATCTGTGCCGGCTTTATCGCTTCAGCGCGGCACTGGCAGAACTTCTCGATGCGCGCCTTGGAAACACCTATCGCCTCGAATGCGGACACGAGCTTTTGGATGCCTTCCGGAGTGACGTCGCAGTGAGCCTTGAGCGTCAGCATGCACTGACTGACGGCGGCCTCGATCACGTCGCCGGGGATGACGGACAGGATGCAGGCGCGCAGTCGGCGGGCGCCCTGGTTCGCAACGAGTTCGTAGATGTCGCGCGGGTCTTCGAGCTTGTAGCTGCCCTTCTTCGTGTGGCGAATGTGCGGCACGCTGAAGGTCACTTCGCGGCGCGTGTTGGTTTCAACGTCCCATGCGAACGCCTGAACTTCGGACTTGCCACCGTTGTTACTCAGCTCTCGGATGCCGAACTGCATATTGCCCCACTGTTGAGCGATTGCTTCGGCAAGGCGGATGCTCGGTCCCTGGATGTCTGAGCCGCCGCGTGAGTAGGCGTAGATCGCAGTCTCCGCCAGTTGCGGACGGCAGCAGGCGTTAAGGATTCGATCCATCGATTGGCGCTGATCGCGTGGATTCATGCGGGCAATCACAAGCGCAGCCTGAACTTCTGCCACGGCGCGAGCGCTGTCGGTAGTTTGTGTGGTCGGTGTTACGGCATTGCCGGTTGCGGGCGTGCCGAAGGGATTGAGGCTTGCAACAACATCGTTTGTCATTTTCTATCTACTCCGATTTGATCTTGAGAAGGAAGCGGCGGGAGGGTTTGCCTTCCTTGCAATACTGCGTGTAAAGGTCCGGATGCTTGGCTTTGAAAGTGGCGCTGTCGAAGGTGACGCGCGGCTTGCTCGTTCGCCAAGTGGCGATGGTTCTGCCTGCAACGGCCAGGGTGTCCGACTCACCCATGAAGGAAGTGATATGGCCCTGCAGCTCTTCCTTGCGCTCCTTGAGCTCTTCGATCTGTCGATTGACGGCTTCGAGCTCGGCGGCATCGTGAAGGATTTCGTCTGACGCCTCGACCGTGTGCATCTTGGAGCGCGGGAATGCAGCGCTTGCCTCGGCGTAGGTGCGCGGCGCCGGAGGATTGCGGTCGATGACTCGCTGCCAGAACGCCTTTTCTTCTTCGATCAGCATCGCGGCAATTTCCGGATCGAAATCGATGTGGTAGATGCGGAAGTCGCTCGCTCCGATCAGCACGGCCACATCGCACATCTTGGCGCCGGTCACGGCCATGTAGTGCTGAACTTGCGTGAGGTAATACTCCGGTATTTCGTCGGTACCTTCTTCTCCCCAGTCCGCTCCGGATCGTGCGGTTTTGATCTCGAGCACGGATCCGTCCGGAAGCAAACCGTCCACATTGGCAATCATGAACTGGTGCTCCGGATGACGGAATGTTTCAGTCGGAATGGTGACAGGGACGCCGGTCACGTCTGCGTACTTCTGGCGGATGACGGGTTCCAGACGGTTGCCCCACTCGATGGAAGCGTTCGATTCCTCGATTGGATTCTCGGCAATCTTGTCGTTGTAAACGTCGAGCGGGGTCTTCCATTTGGAGAGCCCGAGGATGGCGGCGACGTCGCTGCCGCCTATGCCGGTCTGACGGTTCTTGAGCCATTCAAGGCGTTCAGGGGTTGTCATCTTTTTTCTCCTGTTTGAGAAGAATTTCTTCGAAGTTGTTTTTCAAAGACTGCAGTTGATCGATGAATGAGTTAAGCGCGTAGGTGCTGATCTCTGTGCCGTTTGCTTGGAGGACCTCCAAGATGCCGACGAAGACGCCGAGCGATCGGATGTTGTTTTCGGCTATAAACCAGGCATATCGTTCAAGCTGTTTGTTCATGGTTAGAAAAGCGGTGAGAGTTTCCAAAAAAGAAGCGCAGCCACTCCGGCGAAGGAGACTGCGCTGCTGACGATTAGCACGCGGTACTTTTTGAAGAGCGCCCGTCGCGCCTGCCATTTGTGGATCAGTGCTTGTCGCTCGCGGTGCTTTTGAAGTGCCGGGTCGAAGTAAGCCTCTTTCATGTCGGCTCCTGTGAAAGTGAAAATCCACGTTAAACCGCTCAGTCCACTGAACGGCCTCACGTGGGCCTTCTCTTGTGAAAAGGCCTTGGCCTGACGGGGCGGCTGCACCCCCGCTAACGGTGTCTCGGTTGACTACGGACCCGTGCCGCGCTCGGCTCCACTCTTGCCAAAGAGCTTCATAGCGTCCGGGGACTCACACCCCTAGTCGTCTCTTTTCGTGAGTTGCGTCCTTTTGTCTGCCGCCCCGGGGTCTTTGGTATCGAGCAGGAGAGAACTCGATCGGAACGGCAGACAGAAGGGCGCGCCTTCTGGTTGGGTTAGTGGCCTGGCATACAGGCAATTGCGTACATACAGATCAGGAAGGTGGCGATGGCCACGATCAAACCGATTGGCGAATCGCCGTGTTCGTCCGCCGTGAGCATCCAGTCAAGCAGCTTGCGCATCGATCTGCTCCTTCACTTCATTGATGAATCCTTCGGCGTACTCGACCAAGGACAAGGCGCCTGAATGGCCGGCGGAAACATCGATTTGGCCGCCCTTGTAGGCAAGGACAAGGCCGCAGTCGGTGAGCGACCACTCGGCTACGAACTGACAGCGAACCGCGTTGATCGTTCCTTCGGTGTTGGCCTTTAGATTTCGGATGCCAAGGCAAAAGTCCTCGAACGGGATGTCCATCAACCAAGCCTTGAATCCGTCGTAGCTCGAGACACTGATGTCAACCGTCTTGCCGTTTCGGCAACGCAGGTGGCAGTAGACGCCTCGAGCAATGCCGCGTTCGTACTTTCCGTCAATGGGCTTGAAACGATTTGTCATGTCAGCTCACCTCACCACGGATGGCGGCGGACCGCCTCGCGCTCTTCTTCATCGGTCAGAGCATCCTGGAAGGCAACGCGCTCTTCGCTGCGCAACGTGTCGGCGTCATCGGTAGCACCGAAAGCGTCTTCCAGGAAGTCAGCGAAGTAGTCGGCGAGGATGATCCGGGCGCGACCCTTGGCACTTTCGAGGCTCTTGTAGATCAGTTCATCAACGTCGTTGCGGAACTTGGCCTGGATCTCAGCAGCAGACCTCATGTCCCTGGCGGACTGTGCGAGGCCGAAAGTGTCGATGGTGGGCGTGAGCATTTGCTTATTCCTTTGTCCTGGCCTCCGTGGGATGATTAGAGGGTCGGGAGTAGACGAAAACCGACTTTCTCTAATCACCCCTGGAGGTAACTTGTATGTCTGAAAAAGAAACTCTTTCTAAGTTCGAGCTCTATTTCTTGGCTCTTGTCTGTAGCGGGGCTGTTCCGCTGGAGAAAGTTGAGCCTGAGTACAAAACCGCTGAGGGAGGCGATCTTTATTACGTTCCGGAAAGAAGGGTCATCGCCAAAAACCTTCGTCAACTTCAGGAACTTGAGCTTGTCATTCGTCCGATGGTTCACCAGATTGAGCGCGGCGAAGATCCTCTAAAGCTGCTTGACGCTTAACCATCGTTTCTTGCCACTCGAAGAGCTTCTCGATGCACATAGTTAGATCGCTGCGAAGCTCTTCGATTCGATCCTTGTCGGTTGCGCACTCGATGCCATCGTTGATATCGTCGAGTGACGAACTGATGGCTCGAGCCACCCGCATGCCGTTTCTGGCCCAGTAACGCTTGGCATCTCTTGCCTTCTCGACTTCTACCGTGGCTTCACAGATGCGCTTTTCCAGCTCTTCATTCTTTGTGGTGGTCATGGTGTGCCCTTGTTTTCTGTGGTGGTTGCTCTCATAGCAATATGCGCAAGTGTTAATTGCTTTTTCTTGTAAAGCGATACTAGCACTAGCAAAAGTTAATTGCAAGTGACACTTGCTTCTCAGTTGTCAAAGGCAACAAAAAAAGCCGCCCGAAGGCGGCTATTTGTGAGTATCAGTTGCGCGAGATCAAAGTCTCATGCCGTTAAAGACGTACACCACGCGTCCGATGATAACCGTCCGCTCAGAATCATGTGGTTCGATGATGAAGGGGTCATAACGTGTATTGTCGGAAATGACCTTGAGACTTCCGTCTGGGCGTCTTTGTACGCGCTTGACAAAAAGAGAGCCAGCGATGGTAAAGCAGTAGATGCCATCTGAAAGCAATAGGTTTTGATTTCGATCGATCAAAGCAAACGAACTGCGGGAAATGGTTGGCTCCATTGAATCGCCAATCGTATTAATGATGTCAAGCTTTGATAGTGATGTGACTCCGCACAGTTGTCGCAGGAATGGTTTGAAAAAATCCACGCCGCCGACAATTTTTGCGTTTTCTTCTCCAAGAGTTTCGATCTCTCCAGCACAGGCCCCGGATACATCAAGCACGTTGACACGAATGTATTCGTCGCTAGGAAGTGGCGCCTCCACGTCTGTAACGAATTGGACATCAGTTGCTTTTTCCGAACCTGTCAGATAGCCGACTGTAACGCCAAGAAAAGTTGCAAGAGCATTGAGGCGGTCCGTGGACGGCGGAAAGCCTTGGCACCAACGCTGAACGGCCTGTCGCGACACACCGAGGTGTTCGGCGACCTGTTGCTGAGTCAAGCCTTTGGCTTGCATTGCTTCGCGGATGTTGTTCATTTTTTCCTCCTTATGACGACAGTTTGCAAGAAAAAATTGCATGCCGCTATGCAAGTGTAGATTGCTCGTTTCATTTAAGCGTGCTACTATTGTTTGCCATAAGGAGGTTTGAATGACAACCACTTGGACAAGTAATGCTTGCTGTGACCGTTTTAATGCGGTTGCCGTGGCTATTGAAGCGGCGGGAGGACGTCGCCAATTGGCTGAACAGCTCAATGTATCGCGCCAAGCTGTTGAAGCTTGGCTTGCCGCTGGTTCCGTCCCACCCAAGCGGGTGCCAGATGTAGCACGTGTCACCGGTATACCCAAAAAGGTCCTCAATCCGATTTTTAAAGATTGAGTGACAGGTGTCGTATGGCTTTCGGAAATTTGACGGACCAGCTTGCGATTTTGAAACGGCAAGACTTGACCCCGACCGAAAAATTCGTGGCCGTGGTTGCTTTGTCGTTCCGCAATGCCGAAAGCGGAAGATGCAACCCGGCGATTATTTCTGATGACTCCAATAAGGAGACGCTGTGCTCACGTTCTGGCTATACCAAGCAATGCGTGACAAAGACGCTTAGATCGCTTGCGGCGAAGGGGGTTCTTTCCCTGAAAAAGGCCATTGCACGACCTTCGGAAATCACGTTTACGGTAAACGACGTTTACGGTAAACAAGGATTACCGTCAACAACGATTACGGATACGGTAAACGACGTTTACGGTAAGGGTAAACAACGTTTACCCATAACAGACAAAGAACAGATAAATGAACAGATAAATCTGTCAGTAGACGACTCGCCATTTTCGCTTGAGCCAGATCAGCCTCAGGCGGCGAACGAGTTACCCGCCGAAAACACCACTTCAAACACGGAGGCTACAGCGGTCTGCACGGTAAAGCACCCTGCCGAGACCAAAAAGCCTGCCAAGCGCAAAGCCATCACGCACTTGTTCGAACTGGACGCCATCCCTGACGAATGGCGGGAACTGTGCGAGCAGATACGCCCGGACCTCGATCCACAGAGAGTCTTCGTGGAATTCCGCTTCTATTGGACGCAAGGAAAAGGGATGGGAACTCGTCGAAGCGACAAGGGTTGGACTTCCACATGGATGAACTGGATCAAACGCCAGAAAGAGCAAAGAGTGGCGCAGACAAACGGCAAAGCGCCATTGCCTCCGCACAAAGATCCGGCATTCCACTTTGGCAAAGAGTATTACGACAAGTCCGTGAACCCTGACGGGACCACGAACTGGGGAGTTTGATGATGCAAACAGGTTTTCAATCGCTTGCCGAAATTGTCGGCGGTAAAGGTTTCGGCGGCATGAAGTGGCACGACGAAGAGCGGTGCTGTGAGTTACATGGCCGCTACTTGGCGCGTGTGGTCTTTCTCGGCGAGCGCAAAGTGTCGGACGGGTATTGCCCTGTTTGCCACCGTCTGCGGGAAGAAAAAGCTGCCAGAGGTCGCGCTGCTGTTCACGCACAGATCGAGGCTGAGCGCGAGCGGCAGCGTCTCGAAGAGGCTCTTGGCCGCGCATGCATCCCTGCCGATTTCAGAGATAAGACTTTCGACACGTTCATTGCCGATACGCCTGAGTTGCAGGCGGCTCTCAGTCTTGCCAAGCGTTTCGTGTCTGGGTGGCAAAAGGCTCGAGAAGGCGGCTATGGGCTGCTCTTTTACGGCAACCCTGGCACCGGCAAATCGCACTTGGCCATTTCGATCATCAAAGCTTTGCTTCCGCAGGCGGCCGGTCTATACACGCGAGTTCCCGACATGATCGGCTACATCCGTGCGCAGTGGCATCCGGATAGCGAGACGAGTTCTTATGCAGCGATTCGACGCTATGTCGATCTTGATCTTCTGGTGCTCGACGAGCTGGGCGTTCAGTCCGGATCGATCAATGAGCAGACGTTGCTCTTTGAGGTGATTGACGCTCGTCTGTCCGAAAACCGACCGACGATCTTCCTGTCGAATTTGGCGCCGGTTGATCTGGTGCCGATCATCGGCGAGCGTCTCGTCGATCGTATCAAGGGCAAATGCGTAGCACAGCGATTCTCTGGCGAGTCTCGTCGCAAGTCGTTGACCGCTGACATCTTTGGGGAGGCGGTATGAGGTTACTTCTTCTTGAACGATTCCTGCAGTTTCTTCTGCACGACGAACGGGGAAATCAACATTTGCACGAGAGCGTTAACCAGTTGAGCCGAGTTCAGCGCAACCTCAACAGAATCGCGCCCGCTGAAATCAATTTCAACTTTGTGCGTGTTCCCGTGAACTCCGCTGTCGCCAACGTCCTTGACAGTCATGAAGATGTCTTCAAGTTCCTGCGGAAGATGCAGGGATTTGATTTTGTTTTTGAGCCAAGTCGATTTGTCGTACTGGTCGGCTTTGTACAGCTCGGCAACCACATTGCAAAGGCGCTCAATGCTTCCTCGCAACAAAGCGCAGGCGGATCTTGGCGAAAGGTAAGCAATCCGCATCGCTTCAACAAAGAGCTCCTTCACCGGCTCCGGCATGTCTTCGCACGGCTCGATACCTATGGGTGTCGGATAGATGATGTCGCTTCCCTTCCAAATCGTCACCCGGCGGCAGGTAGAGCAGTGACTTATGTGGAAGATTTCAGTGAAGTAGTCGCGAGGAACTTCGTATGAGGAGGCTGTTTGGAAACCATACGAAAAATCCACATCCAGCTTTCTTTTAGTGGACATCAACGTAGACCAACGCATTTGACTGGCGATATGGCAATGCGGGCAAGTGAAGTGTGAAGCCCCACGGGAAGGAGCGATAAATGATGACATACGCAACCTTTGTACGAAACAGAAATCAAAAAACCGAACAGGCCTTTCAGGCTATTGAGGACGCTAAACGAATTTTGGCAGACCTTGAGCAAATCACTGTTCGAGCTGCAGACGGAAAGCTCCCGGACATCGGTGAGACCGCGCACCTGACTCACGGATTGCGAGAGGCTGTCGACCGAATCTTGGTCGGGATTGTGGAATCGGCGACGTTGCCGTGCGGACAGGAGGCGGCATGAGCAACGAGTTTTTGGCCGTGATGCTCCTCATCCAGTCGGTCACTCTTGGAGTGGTAGTGCTTCAACTGCGGTTGCTGACGAGCGTCTTTCGTGAGCTTGTCGAGAAAATCGACAAGTGGGACGAGGTAATGCGAGCCAGGACGTGGATTTTCAAGCAAGTGAAAAAAGATGAGACGACTCAACGGGGGAATGCATGAAGGTACTTGACAGAGACAAAGACGCATACAACGAGGGTAGGAGCGCGGCTATTCGCGGCGAAGCGCTCAACCAATACCAACCTAGCTACAAGAGGCGCCCCGAGCTCTGGACGCGTTTTCAGCTCGGTTATCTCGATGCAATTCGAGATATGCGCCGGGCAAAGATGCGGGAGCCGAAAAATGTTCGCTGAAGGATATGCCGCGGCCGCGGCAAAAGCCCGGCTCTACGCGAAGGGACGCATGAAGTCCGGGCAGATGAACCGGACGGAGAAGGCCTACGCTGCTTGGCTTGAGGCAGAGAAGCACGCCGGCCGGATCACGGCCTATTGGTTCGAGGCTCTCAAGCTGAAGATTGCTGAAGGGGCTTGTTTTTACACGCCCGACTTTCTCGTTCTGCGCCCGGACGGCACGCTAGAGCTTCACGAAGTCAAGGGCTCGACGGCCATTTTCGCAGACGACGCGAAGGTGAAGGTCAAGGCTTGCGCCACGCAATACCCCTTCCAGGTGTTCGTCGTTTTTCCAAAGAAAAAAAGTTCAGGAGGTGGCTGGGATGTCCAACCCTACTAAGGATGTTTTCGATGGCCCGCACGAAAAAATCGGCATCTCAACACTGCTTCCCGAAGATGCTGCAGCTGTCCTTGTTCGAGCTGCCGAGCGAGCAAGAACTCTCCCGGTTGGAAGTCTTGCAAGGGCGAAGTGTCTCGAGGTTGCAGCTCAGAAAGTTAGGTTTGTATATCCCCGGTTCTTCCGGCTTGAAGAAGAAGCGCCTTCGAGTATGCGACCGACTGGATCTCGGTTATTCGATAGTGAAGACGAGGGTGGCAGTCAATGACAATGGTCGGGCAATTGGAGAAGATCACGCCCGTGCAAAGTACCTTGATAAGGATGTCGAGCATGCGCTTGAGCTGCGTGCCGAGGGTTATACGTTGAGGGAGATTTCGAGAATGCTTGATATGCCAATCAGGACTATTCGCGGGTACCTTGACGGTTCAAGGAGATCGCAGTCTGTCGCTGGCTGGAAGATGGTGAAACGATGGATAAAAGGCTGACTCCCGAAGTGCAGCAAACGGTGGTGGCGATCAGTGACAAAGGAGTTCGGATTGGCGAAGACAGCCCTTTTGCACGTTGGACAGACCATGAGGTTGATCAGGTTTTGATGCTTAGATCTGAAGGGCGGCCGATTCGAGAAATTGCAAAGATCATGGAAATGCCGAGTTCTACGGTATGGGCGATCTGTTCAGGACTGATTCGGAGCAAGTTGCCGGCAGGGTTTAGAAAGGTGAAAGGATGAGCAAGAACGGATTGACTGATAAGCAGAAGAGATTTGTAGATGAGTACCTAATCGACCTGAATGCAACTCAGGCCGCGATTCGGGCGGGCTACAGCGCGAAAACCGCAGATCGAATCGGTCCCGAATTGCTTGGGAAAACTTGTGTTCAAGCCGCGATTTCCAAAGCAAAGGCAGAACGAAGCGAACGCACGCAAGTTACCAAAGATTATGTTGTCGCCATTATTCGACGCCAGTACGAAATTAACTCCAAGGCCTACCCGAAGCTCGACTTTGAAGGCGAGCCAATCATTGGAGAAGATGGCAAGCCTGTCATGAAGCAAGTCGATGCAGCTGCCGCAAACAAGGCAGCAGAAATGTTGGCCAAGCATGTCAACCTTTTTGAAGCTGACAACAAGCGTGAACTCGCCGGCGGCGTGTCGTTCTCTTGGGGTAAGTAGGAGAAGCCCCGATGCAGCAGGTTGTTATCCCGTACACGCCGCGTTATCCGCAGACCGAAATCCATGGGCAACTGGAGGCTCACCGCTTTTCGGTTCTGGTCGCACATCGACGCATGGGCAAGACCGTTCTGGCCGTCAATCACCTGATTAAGCGCGCTATCACGGATCAAAAGGAGCGAGGCTTCTACGCCTATATCGCGCCCTTCCGCATCCAGGCCAAGGCCATCGCCTGGGCGTATCTCAAGCATTACACGGCGCCGATCCCAATGCTGAAGGTCAACGAGGGAGAACTCTCGATTACGCTTCCGAACGGAGCGGTCATCCGCATCTTCGGTGCTGACAATCCAGACGCGCTTCGTGGTCTTTATTTTGACGGAGTTGTGATGGACGAAGTCGCCCAGATGAAGCCCGAAGTTTGGGGCGAAATCATCCGCCCGGCTCTCGCTGACCGCAATGGTTGGGCGGTGTTCATCGGCACGCCCAAAGGTGTGAATCTTTTCTCGCAGACTTACGACAAGGCTCTGGAGCGGATGAGCAAGGGCGACGCCGACTGGATTGCGATGCTTTACTCCATCGAGCAGACCAAGGTCATCCCGGAGAAGGAACTGGCTTCGCTTAAAAACGAAATGAGCGAGAACGAGTTCCGCCAGGAGTTCATGTGCGACTTCAATGCGGCGGCGGACAACGCTTTGATCAGCATCGACGATGTGCGCGCTGCCGCCGTCCGTCACTACGACGAAAAGGACTACGGCTTTGCGCCGCGCGTTATGGGGGTGGACGTCGCTAGATTTGGCGACGACTCTTCGGTCATCTTCAAGCGTCAGGGACTCGTTGCGTTTGAACCAATCATCATCCGCAAGTTTGACTCGACGGCGGTCGCTGATCGAGTGGCAATCGAAATTGCCGCATTCAAACCGGAGGCAGTTTTTATTGACTCAGGTGCTGGTCAAGGCGTGATCGATCGCCTGCATCTGCTGGGGATGGATGTGACTGAGGTTCCTTTTGGTGGCGCGGCAATTGAGGCTCAGCATCTCAATCGAAGAATGGAGATGTGGTGGGAGCTTGGCAAGTGGCTCAAGGCTGGCGGCGCCATCCCACCAATCACGCAACTTCAAGCCGACTTGTGCGCCCCGACCTTCGGATTTACGCCAGCAGGCAAGAAGTACCTTGAGCCGAAGGAAAAGGTCAAGGAACGAATCGGCCGTTCGCCGGACTTGGCAGATGCCCTGGCACTTACCTTTGCGGCTCCCGTGAGACTGCCGCTGAATTCTCGCTTTGAACGGCAACTCTATGGCGATGATTCTCGAGAGTATGACGCCGACACTGAGTTTGACCGTCAGTGGAGGCGCTAACGATAGTTAACAACTTTGTCGACTTCTTCTTGGTTCCATGGGGACTTGCCTTGGTTTTTGGCTGCCTCATGAAAATCTTTGATTGCAAAGCGAGCAAATTGATGAGGGGCGTAGAGGTGGGGATTTGTTCTTGATTTTTCTCTCCAGGTCGGAAGTCGATCAAACTCCAGCTCAAGAATTTTCCATTTAATGCCAGACACGGTTGGCAGACGCGTTAGCAGAAGATTTGTCTCTAGCCTCCAGGCTGAACCATATTGCGAGAAAAAGGCGATCCAAGTCCGTCTGGTCCATAAAAGAAACAAGCAGATCAACAGCATCTCGACCGCAATGGTTAGGAGGATGAATCTAGTAATTTCCTCGAAATTGTGCTCGATTATGGAATCGTCAAGCATCATCAATGCGCAGAGCATACTGAAGACGATAGATCCGCAAAGATACTTAACGATTGAGCTTTTCATGACTCTGTCCATATAGGTCAACTCTGTCGTGCGACCATCGCCGGCATGAGATACGAAACAGTAACACCTTTGCAGGTGACGCGCATTTGCCGTGATCTGATCGAGGCCAACTTCCGAGAGACGGGCGTTTGCGGCTCTGAGCTTCGGTTGGACGAGTCGCTCTATAAAGCGCTCGAGGGTTCTCCGTCTTTTGCCATTGTGGCTTTCAACGGTGATGACCAGCCCGTGGGGTTGGTGTCCGTCTTTGTCTCACGACATCAGCACACGTGCGAGCTTATCGCTACCAACGACACGCTCTATTGCACGCCTGCATACCGCAAGGTCGGGCTTGGCGGGAAGCTTTTCCGTCTCGCTGAACTAGAGGCAAAGAAGCGCGGCGCAAAGATCTTTCAATGGGCAGTCCATGAAGGCAGCGGCATGGATCATGCGCTTGCCCGTAGACCGTATCTCGCCAAACAGGTTGTTTACTTCAGAGAGGTTTAGAGATGGGTGGAGGCATTCTTGGCGCAATCACCGGCGGGCTTTTGGGAACTGTGGAAGACATCTTCGGCAATGATTCCAGCCGCAAACAGGAAGAGCTTGCCAAGCAGCAACTTGAACTGCAGCGTCAGCAGCAGGAGCAGGAAGACCAGGCGCGCAACAAGGCCAATCAGCGTCAGCCGGATATTGACGGCTTGCTCCAGGGCAACACCTCGCAGGGGCTCGGCAGTACGTCGCTCACAGGAACGGCGGGCGCCCCCATTGATCCGACAAAGCTCGGTAAAGGCAATCAGCTCCTTGGGGGACTTTAATGCCCGTAACTGACCCGAAATCTGTGTTCCGGAGATTTCAGGAGCTCAAGGATCAGCGTTCACAATGGGAACCATTGTGGGAAGACATCCGCGATTACATCACTCCGGATCTTGGCATCTTTACTGGTGAGGAACAGACGGAGGGCGGCAAGCGCTATGCGCGATTGTATGACGCTGAGGCAACTTGTTGCGCAGACATCCTAGCTGCTGGGCTTCTCACCGGTGTGTCGTCTCCGTCTCGCCCCTGGCTAAAACTTACGACTCTCGATCCGGAACTCGACAGCGAACCCGCAGTTAAAGAATATCTGGGTGAGGTCGAAAAGCGGATGCTCATGCTGTTTGCCAAGGCTGAGGTCTACAACGCACTGCATCAGAGCTATGTGGAACTACCCGTTTTCGGGCAGTCATGCACGATTGTTCAGTCTCACCCGAATCGAGTCCTGTCTTTGCAGAATCTGACAGTCGGCGAATACTGGCTTTCTGCTGATCCCTACGGCTCCGTCGATACGATGTACCGAAAGTTCCGGATGACGGCCAAGCAGATGGTTCAGCAGTGGGGGCTAGACAAGGTTTCCCAGGCGGTGAAGACAGCATACGAGTCTGACCCGTTTCACCGGTTTGACGTGATTCACGCCATTGAGCCACGTTGGGAAAGGGACGAAACCAAGCGCGACAAACTCAACAAGCCGTTCAAGAGCATCTACTTTGAGGACGGCCAGGACAAGACGATCTTGTCCGAATCAGGCTTCGATTCGTTCCCGGTCATGTGCCCGCGGTGGATGACGTGCGGCTCTTCCGTCTATGGCCGAGGCCCCGGTGCCAGAGCTTTGTCGGCGAGCAAGAGCCTTCAGCGTTTGCAGGCAAGGCTTGCGACTCTCGTTGATTACCAGAGCAATCCTCCGCGATCCTATCCCGCATCCTACAAGGGCAAGCTCAATGAATTCCGTCCGGGCGGATTAATCCCCGTGAATGCCAATGAACAGGCCGCTTTGCGTGTCGCCTGGGAAGCGTCAGGCGATCCCGCTGCTTTGCAGATGCTTATCGAGGCTCGCAAGCAGGAGATTCAGCGCTACTTCTTTGTGAACGTTTTCCAGATGATCGCGGCTTCGGCCGGGGATCAGCGAACGGCAACAGAAGTCCAGGCTCTGGAGCAGGAAAAGGTTCTATTGCTTGGACCGGTGCTTGAGCGGCTTCACTCGGAGCTGCTCGATCCTTTGGTGTCGACGGCATTCAATTTCATGGTTGAGCAGGATCAACTCCCGGATCCTCCCGATGAGCTTATCGGTAAAGAGCTCAATGTCGAGTACATCAGCGTTTTGGCCAAACAGCAAAAGAACGCTTCGATGCAAGGCATCGTTAATACCGTGACGCAAATCGGTGCGATTGCACAGCTCAATCCGAGTGCTTTGGACAAGCTTGATACAGACGCCGTGATCGACGAACTGGCGGACATGAACGGGATCCCGCCCTCTCTCATTGTTGCCGGCAATCGTCTGGCGCTTATCCGTCAGAACCGACAGGCGCAGCAGCAGGCCATGTTGCAACAGCAGCAGATCCAGAACGCTGCCTCAATCATGAAGGATGTTGGAGCCGCCGCCGACAGCCAGGGCTTACAGCAAATGAGCGAAGAAGTTCCTGCCGGTTAGGGCTTGTCCATATAAGTCAAGGCACATGAACGAATATTTCACACAAGAGGACGAAGGCATCTTTGCTGAGCAGGAAAGGCTCAAAAAAGAGGCTGAGGAAGCCAAGAAGCAAGACGAGCTGCTTGATGCGGAATTTGCAAAGATCATGCGCTCGGCCGGCGGACGAAAGGCACTCCGGTGGGTTTTAAACCTTGCGGGGACTTACGAGTCGGTTACCTCAGTCGAGCCTGTGCGAATGGCCATTCTTTCCGGTCGTAGAGACGTTGGTCTCGCTTTGGCTCAGAGACTGGCAAAGGCAGATGCCGAACTCTTTGGAATGCTTATGAAGGAGGCCGAATAAGTGGCAGAAGAAACTCAAGGCGCTGCAACTGCAGAAGTGACGCCTTCTGTGGATAGCGGAGCCGAAGGCGGTATCGGAGCTGTCGCAGAAACTGAGGGTAATGAACCTCAAACTGAGCAGCAGAACGAGACTCAGGGAACGCCCGCAGAAGGCAATTCTGCTGAGAGCGAACCGGAAGAACAGGGCATCGGAGCCGAGGACGACAACGGCGAAGGTGTGGCGTCTGAGGCCGATTACTCAACTGAAGGAATCGAATTGCCCGAAGGCGTGACGCTCGACGACAAAGTTGTGGGACAGCTTGCCGATGTTTGCAAAGAGCTGAAGGTTTCTCCGGAAGCGTTCCGCGCCATCACTTCCAAGATGACGCCGGTGCTTGAAGCGCGCAATGCAGAGCGGATCGGTGAAGTTCGAAAACAGTTTCTAGCACAGGGCCGAGCAGACAAGGAAATGGGCGGTGCCAATTGGCCTGCCACAAAGCGAAGCGCCGGGCAGGCCTTCAAAAAGTTCGTGGATCCGGAAACCCGTGCTCTCTTTGTCAAGGTCGGACTTGACTGCCATCCCGGTGTGATCCGAGCCTTCAAGCGAATTCAGGAAAGCGTGTCTGACGATGTGGTGGTTCGAGGAACCCCTGCTGCCGCTCGCAATCCTTTGGCCAATTTCTATGACAACTCAGATATGAACTAAAAGGTGACATATGGCAGTGAAGACAAGTAAGTACGCAACGCTTGCCGACTTGGTGTCTCGTCTGGATGCTGACGGCAAGATTGCTCCGATCGCGGAAATCCTCAACCAGGAACTTCCGATTCTTCGTGATCTCGGTTTCGTCGAGTGCAACAAGACGGACGGTTATCTCCACACGATTCGCACGGGTTTGCCGACCCCGACGTGGCGTAAGCTCTACGGCGGCGTTCAGCCTTCGAAGAGCGAAACCGCGCAGGTGACCGACACCTGCGGTAACTTGGAAAACTACGCCGAGTGCGATAAGGACCTTGCCGACATCAATGGCAATACGGCGGAATTCCGAATCTCTGAAGATCGCGCCTTCATTGAAGGCATGGGTCAGGCGATGGCCACCACGATCTTCTACGGTGATACGGCAAAGACGCCTGAGCGCTTCATGGGCATTGCTTCTCGCTACAACCGCTTGCCGACCGGCACGAAGCCGCCTGCCTCTTCTCGCAATGTCGTGAATTTCGGTGGTACAGGTACGGGCCTCACTTCGATCTACCTGATCTCTCATGCTGTTTTCCACGGCATCTATCCGAAGGGGTCGAAGGTTGGTCTTTCGAAGACGGATAAGGGCCAGGTCACGGTCACGAAGGAAGATGGTTCGATGTACGAAGCCTATCGTACCCACTACAAGTGGCAGGCCGGCACGACGCTTGATGACTGGCGCGGTTGCGCTCGCATTTGCAACATCAATTTGGCCTCGATCACCGAGTCTACGGATGACGCCCGCAAGGCTCGTGAAAAACTTATTCGCTGCCTCATTGCTGCGAAGAACAAGATCGAAGCGAAGTACCTTGGCCGCACGAAGATCTATGTGCCGCGCGACATCATGACCGTTCTTGAAATCGCTGCGGTGGAAATCTCTCACAACGCTTTGTCGATCACCCAGGCCGGTGAACAGTTCAAGGCGAACTTCTTTGGCATCCCGATTGAAATCTGCGACGCCATCAGCCTCGAAGAAGCCGAAGTGAAATAAGGAGACAAGCCATGCGATTTGATGAAAACCTTTACGTGAAGATGACGCTGACCGGCGCATCTGTTGATTCGGACGTGATCGATCTGGGCGCAGCTGGCATTGCCGAAGGCCCGGGCGTCTTTGTGGTCACGGTTACGACTAAGGTCACGGCCGCAACGAAGATCGAACTCCAGACCTCTGATGACAACAGCACGTACTCCGCAGTGGGCGCGACCAGTTTCGCCGCCAACGATGATGTGGGTACGCAGAAGGTGATCGATGTTCCGCCCGGTTGCGGCCGCTACCTCAAGCTTGTGGCTACCGGCACCACGATGGGCGGTGCGGTCGAAGCGGGTTTCACGCTCGCGGCTCAGTCAGCCAAGGGCATTGAGGCTTACGCAGCCAACTAAGGAGGTGATCCTTCATCTCGCAATCTGAAAGGATTGTGCTTCGGGGGCCGTGCGCCCCCGTTTTTGTAGGGATTTAAAAATGGCAACCGTTGTAGATATTTGCAACCGTGCGCTTGTCCTTCTCGGTGATCGCGGCACGGTTTCGAGCATTGACCCGCCCGAAGGTTCCGCGCAGGCCGACCACTGTGCGCGCTTTTATCCGATGGCTTTGAGGGAGGCGCTGACGGCGTACCCATTTAGCTTTGCGATCAAACGACAAAGACTTGTACGCTCCACCGCTGAAGTTGTAGGTGAGGCGACCAAACGCGCGTACGTTCTGCCGTCCGATTGCTTGTATTTGGTAGGTGCCTACTCAGAGGAGGCTTTAAATCTTCCGATCCCGTATGCGATGGAGCAGGTCAATGGTGTCCGATGTGTCGTATCTGCCCAGCCAAGCATCTGGGTGAAGTATGTGAGTTCGCAGCTGAACTCTTCGCTTTTCAGCCCCAACTTTGAGTCTGCGCTGATTCATAGATTGGCGGCATTTTTAGCCGGTGCAATGATGCCGGGGGCTACCGGCGTGGCACAGGCTCAGGATCAGCTCAAGCTATACGAGTATGAGCTTGGGAGAGCCATCACGAGCGACGCCATGCAACAGCGCAGTGACATTCACATGCGGACTCAGTTCATGGGTGACTACACGGGAGGAACGTTCTATGGCTTCCACTAAGGCAATTCAAATGAGTTTTGCCGGCGGCGAGATTTCAGAGAGCATGTACGGTCGCCAGGATGATCAGAAGTATCAGACGGGGCTTGCCAGATGCCTGAATTTCATTGTGCTTCCTCAGGGGCCGGTGCAAAACAGGCCGGGGTTTTCGTTTGTGCGTGCGGCGAAGTTCTCTGCTCGAGCAGTTCGACTCGTTCCGTTCCGCTTCAACAATAAGCAGACAATGGTCATTGAGCTTGGCGACAAGTACGCGCGATTTCATACGCTTGGTGCCACGCTGCTGGGAGAAGATGGTGAACCGTATGAAATTGAAACGCCTTGGGCGGCCGAGGATCTGTTTTCCCTGCATTACGTGCAGAGCAACGACGTTCTGACTTTCGTTCACAACTCTTATCCACCCAAGGAGCTCAAGCGTTACGCTCTGACTGATTGGCGAATTGAAACCCCAAATTTTGGACTGAAGCTTGGTACTCCGGCTAACGTCAAAGCGGAGCGAAAGACTGAAGCCGCAAGCGATAGCAACGCAGACAAATACACGTTTCAGTACAAGGTTTCGGCTCTGAATTCAGATAAGACGGAAGAAGGCGCTGCGTCTGAGGCTGTGAGTGTGACGGCCAATCTATATGCAACCGGTACAACGGTTCAGATTTCGTGGGATGCAGTGCCCGACGCAACCTTTTATCGCGTCTACAAGAATCAGGGCGGGCTTTACGGTTACATCGGCGACACAGAAGAGCTCTCCATCATTGATGACGGCATTGATCCCAAAACCGACATCACGCCCCGTCGCCTTGACGATGTGTTTCAAACGGCCAGTGGCATCAGTGATGTGACGATTGAAAACGGTGGCTCCGGTTATGTGTATCACGATCGGGGCATTCAAATCTCTGCGGGCTTCAACGCGTCACGTCCGACCAAACGAGAAAGTTGCTCCCTGGGGAAAGGGCAGGATGCATCTGCGGATACCTTGAAGAAACTCAATTACACGCCGAGCTCGGCTACTTCCGGAGAACCGATTTGGCAGAGAACGTCGCACAGTTCATCCAATTACCCCGCCTATCCCGACGCCGAGGCCATCAAAGCGGCTGCCCTTGAACGAATCGAATTGGTTGATCTGTCCGGGCCCGGATCCGGAGGAGAGCTTTCCGTTGAATTTGATGTGAGCTATTCCAGAAATCGAGTGGATAGCAGCAGTGACTCCGGCGGCAGTGATTACTACTCGTCGACGACCGTCAGGATCAAGTCCATTACTGTTAAAACCCCCGGCTCTCGGTATGTATCGCCCGCGATTCGCGCATACTGGACTTCTTCTGTTTTGGTTTTTGTAACCGCACATCGGTACACGTATGAGATTGGGGTACAGACCTCGGGTATCACGTTGTCCGTTAGTGACACAACAGGATCCGGTGCCGAGCTTGTTCCGGTTGTGCAGGACGGGGTGATTACGGACGTGATTGTGAAATCCTCCGGACAAAACTACACGGAGCCGACAATCAGTGTGGTATCGGACACAGGTTCCGGAGCTGTGCTCAAAGCCGTGGTTGACATTGGTGGAAACTACCCTGCTGCAGTAGGGTACTTTGAGCAGCGCAAGTGCTTTGCCGGTATGTCTTCGGATCCGCAGTCTTTTGTCATGACATGCACTGGTAGCGAAACGGATATGAGCTATTCGCTCCCGTACAAAGATGACGATCAGGTCTACGCGCGCCTTGCCTCAAATGAGTTTGACGGAATTGAGCACATTGTGTCGCTGGGGCAAATGCTTTTGCTTACGTCCGGGTCTGTTGCTGTGATCTCAACCAAAAACGATGATGCCATTACGCCTGACTCGGTCAACGCCGTTGTTCAATCTTCGGTTGGGGCTTCCACTGTTCGTCCTCTGGTGGTCAACAACGTCGTGCTCTATGTCGGCAGCCAGGGCGGTCACGTTTGGGAGCTTGGCTACCAGTACGAAAAAGGCGGCTACATCCCCGGCGATTTGAGTCTGCGCTCCACGCATCTTTTCGACTTCAAAGACATTGTGGATTCCGCCCAGAGCCGAAGCCCGCAGCCGGTCATGTGGTTCGTTTCAACGGATGGCTCACTGCTGGGTCTGACATACATCCCGGAACAGGCCATTGGTGCGTGGCATCAGCACACAACTGACGGGACTTTTGAGTCGTGTGCTTCTGTGATTGAAGATGGCGAGGATCATCTTTATTGCGTGGTGCGTCGAGAGATCAACGGGCAGGTTGTTCGGTACATTGAGCGAATGAATACCCGCAAGATCGAGCGTTTGGAGAATGCAATCTTTGTGGATTGCGCAGGACAATACGTTGGACCTGAAACTACAGAGATCAGTGGTCTGACTTGGCTTGAAGGAAAGAAGGTGTCCATTCTGGCTGATGGTGCCGTTCGGCCTCAGCAGGTGGTTACCAAGGGCAAAATCACGCTGGATTCTCCCGCTTCGATTGTTCAGGTTGGGTTGCCGTACACGTCAGACATAAAGACGCTTCCAGTGACGATTCAGACACCCGGTTACGGCTCTGCCAACACGAAAAATGTCTCGCGTGCGTTCCTAAGGCTCAAAGATTCCTCAGGGGTATTTGCAGGACCAACTTTTGACGAGGCTGATTTGGTCGAACACAAGCAGCGCACAACAGAACAACCGGGGCAACCTCCTGAGCTTGTGAGCGGTATTGTTGACTTACAGCTCTACGGAAAGTGGTCAGACAGCGGCAGCATTTGTCTGAGGCAAAGCAATCCGCTTCCTCTTGAAGTGTTGTCCTTGACACTTGAGGTCTCAGTTTGATCTGTCCATAGAAGTCGGCGGCACTGGGGTACCTTCCAAGGAAACTTGAGAGGTACCTTATGCCGTCCAATTTTATGGGCTTAAGCTCCTCAGGCTATCAGGACATGACAGCCTATGGAGCATTCAGAAACGTCGGCCAATCCATTCAGGACATGCCGTCCGGAGGCTCAAACTTCGTGCGTGGTATGAAGTTGGGCTATGCGGCGGAGGCCGGCACGGTAGGCGTTTTTATGGCCTACCACGATGCGCGTCGCCAGAGAAACATCATGCGAATGCAGGCCGAACTGATTGACCTGCAAACCAAGGCGCTTGATACGGCTGCCGATGACGCCATGCGCGCCGGTTATCAGCAGGCGGCTTCCATCGGGTTCCAAGCAGGTCAAGCCAAAGCGTCACAACGCGCCTCAATGGGGGCATCTGGCTTGCAGGTCGGAGTCGGATCCAGTGCTCGCGTCCTTACCAGCACAGATATTGCTAAGGAAATGAGCGTCAATCAGGTTATGGCCAATGCCGTAACAGAGTCGTTCGGTTATCGACGCCAGGCGGCCAATTCTCGCTCCCAGGCACTTGCCGTTCGTGCTTCGGCAAATCAAATCAAACCTTGGGCGGCCGCACTTTCCCAGCTCGTTGGATCAGCCATGATGGGCTTTGAAATGTTCGGTGGGTCTTCGGGCGGAGGCGGTGGCGGCGGATCTTTCGATTTCAGCAGCATCGCGAGCATGTTTGGTAGCGGTTCAGCTGGCTAAGGGAGAGTGAAATGGCAATGCAAGTTCCAAATCCCTACGCCGTTGGCGTGCAGGGAGAGCGGCAAGTTGAGACGGGGTTGGTCAGCGCTCCGATGATGCAGTCAACGGCGAACGATCGAGCCGAAGAACTCAATCGCAATCAGACAAAGTTTGCCGCGGCAATGCGTCAGTTCCAAGATCAGGTCGACAAGACCCGGATCATGGATATGAGCAACCAACTGCAGGACGCGGTTACTGACATCACATCGGGCGAAAACGGCTACGAGAAGCTTGAGGGAAACAACGCACTGGAGCGCCCTGACAACAGACCGCTCTGGGACGAGGTTGATGAGCGGTACAAACTTGCCTCTGATGAAATCATCAAAAAGGCAGGCAATGCTCGCCAGCGTATGGCCATCATGAGCATTTCAAATCAAATGCGTCAAGGCCTGCGTGAATCTGTCAACAGCTGGGTTATTCGTCAGAACAAGGTATATACGGAAGCTGTTCATGCTGATTCTTTGAACAAGGCAGGCGTGATGGCGCTGTCTGACGATGAAGCCACATCGCAGTCCGGCTTCGCGGCCATTCGAAGCCTCACGAAAGCCAAGGCAGATCGTGAGGGCGTCCCGCCTGATTATTCGGCAACGCTCGGTGCGCTGCATCTCGACAAGGCTTCGTCCATTGTGACCAACTTGGGTGCAGAGGCTGGCCGCGACTATCTCAGAGCGAACAAAGGCGAAATGACAGCGGCTCAGATCGCGCGTCTCAAGGATGTGATCGAGATTAAGAAAGACTCGGAGAACATCACGCGTCTGACTGAAAACATCATGGCCAAGGGGCTCACGGAGCAGGAATCCATGAAGCTCACCGAAAACCTTGGAGACAAATACAAGGACAAGGTTCAACAGTTGATCAAGGCCGAATACAACCAAATCGACCAAGCCAAGAAGGAACGAGTCAAGGATCTCGAAGATATGGTTTGGCGTGCCTATGATCAGGGCGAGCCGATCCCCGCAGACATCCAGGCCGAGATGCGTGCGCTCGACCCTAAGAAGTATCGAGACTTGTTTGACGGCAACGGCGTGTTCCTGGAGCTAGGCAAGGTGCCGAGCGTTTCCGATCAGCAAACCTACAACTATCTCAAAGAGCAATACGAGTTCAATCCAGAAGGGTTTGCTTCAGCGGACTTGCGCCAGTTTTCGGCCAAGCTTACGAAAGCAGACATGAACGAGCTTAAGGGCTTGCAGAAGAAAGCAGGCGATGCTTCTCTTAATGACTTCAAAGCAAAACTCAATTCAAGGATTGTTGCTGAAGGGCTCAACACGGAAAAGGCCAAGCAATTGAGATTAGCTGGCGACAGATTGTTCGAGTCGGCGCGCAAGCAGTATCCGGATGGCGTCCCACAAGCCAATCAGGATCAAATCATCAAGACGCTTTTTACAACGGGCTCTGGGCTGTTTGCCGACAAAGGCTACAAGGTCATTGCCAAAAATCCTGAAGAGGATGTGTCCAGCGTTCTTTTGGAGTCCGGCGTGTATGGGACAGGCGACAACCGTGCACGTGCCGAAATGTTGTTGAAGGAGTTTGGAGTTGCCAATTGGCAGTCTGCCACAAAGGATCAGAGACGAGCGGCTGCTTCGTTTGCAGCAGGAGCAGGGTGGCCTGATGACCTTAGAGAGCAAGCTCGTAAGCAGGTTTTGCAAGTGCAGCAGAAGCGTTTTGATGAAGGTAAGCCGGCACATATCACCAACGAAGTGATCGAAGCCCAAATCATGCACAACCTTTTCGGGAAGTAATCCATGCAGGAAACTATTGATACGTTTGATCCCTTTGAAGTCAAGTCTACCCAGCAGCACCAGGCACCACAGATTCGGATGATGCCGGCCGAATCTCCGTCGGAATTTGATCCGTTTGATGTCATCGAATCGGACACCATTGCGCCCGGGGCTCAAGCGCTCGACGGCGATGCCATGAAAGCGGCAGAGTCGAGAGGCATCGCTGCCAAGTTGGGCACGACGCGAACAGCTGTAGACATGGACTTTGACAACATGAAGTCAATGGCTCAAAAGCAATCTCGAAAGGATGTGCTGGCTACGGCACCGAGCGCAGCTCAGTGGTTTCGAGATCACCCATACGATGCGCCGGCCTTCCAAGATGACACCTCTCTGGTCGCCAGTATCGAGGAGGGGTTGTCCGAGATCGGCTCTTCGATCAAACGTGGCTATCAGTCCGGTCGCCTGTTAGGCGAACAGGGCGGAGCCTGGGCAAGTCTGGGAGATCATGCTCCGAGCAAGGAATTCGTAGAGGAAGACCGCAAGCGCGATGCCGAACTACGAATGCTTCAAGGCGATGACACGGGGTTCTTGTTTAGTGCTTCCCAGGTTGTCGGCACCATGATTCAATCTTTTGCCGAAGGGTACGAGGGCGGCGCGGCTATGGCGGCTCTTGGCACTGCGGCGATGGCTGCAAACGCAGTTCCCGTTGCGGGTCAAGCTTTGGCCGGTGCCTCGGCTCTTGGTGCGGCGGCTTATGGTACATACCGCATCGAAGGTGGCCTGAATCTGAAGGAACAGTACGATGCTGGCGTTGAGTACGACAAGGCCGCAGTCGTTGCTTCCGGTGTGGGGTTGCTCAATTCCCTCACGGAACTTGCAGGCCTTCATATTCTGGGCAAGGCAGCCAAGCCTGTGCTGGATCCGATCATGGCCAAGTTTGGATCCAAGGCAACCGCGGCTCTTGAGGATTTGACGGTGCGGCAGGCTCTGGTTGGTGCCGGCAAGAGCTTGGCTTTGGGAACCGGTCAGGAAGTTGCAACCGAAGTCATTCAGGAAGTGAACTCAATTGTCGGCGAGGAACTCGGCAAGGCTTGGAGCGGAATTGACAGCGAACTGACAGCCGAGGCTTTCTTCGATCGTCTGCAGGAAACCGCTATTCAGACGGCCAAAGCAATGGTTGTACTTGGCGGTATTTCGGCCGGTCCCGTCATGTATTCGAACATGGGAAAGGTGAACCGAGCCAAGGAAAACAAGGCAACCCTCGATCGCATCATCGAGGCGCACAAGCAGGCCAGAGCAACTCAGTTAACGCCCGAGGCTGCACAAGAGCTTTTGGATTCACAGGCTACGGATGCCGGTATCTCGCAGGTGTGGGTAGATGCCCAGGCCTTCTCGCAGGCCATGATCGATCACGGTGTGACCAAGCAGGACCTCAAGCAGATTCTCCCGGAAGTCGCAGAGCAAATTGACTCGGCATCTGCCAACGGAGGTGACATTGTTTTGCCTACGGCTCGATATGCATCCGCGTTGGGTGGTACCGAGCTTGGCATCGCTTTGAATGACCATGTTCGCTTTGAACAAAACGGGTTGTCGAATGCTGAAGCGGTTGAAGTCGAGGCTGCCTACAAGCAGTTGCGCGTTGATGCCATTCGTGAACAAGTCAACCCCCAGCTGGCAGAAGATGCCGAGGATACGGCGATCCTAGCGGATCCGACCAAGACGCCCGAGCAGAAGGCACAGGAGATTCAGGCAAGGGACGCACAGCGCAAGCTCGACAGCGAAGCCCGCAAAGCCTACGAAGATCGACTTGTTGAACAAATGCAGGCAGCAAACTTTACAGGCCATCAGGCTCGTACCCAGGCGAAGTTTGCGGGGGCTATTGTCAGCAATCTGGCCAAGCGCTTGAACATTCCGGTGCAAGCTGCCGTGGATCGGTATGGCGTGAATGTGGCTGTAAATGATGCGGTGGAAGAAACATCTGTTTCTCAAGCGGCTATCGATAAATTCGCGTTGCAGCGCCGCTCGTACGCCTTTGATGAGGAACTTGCTAAATGGAAAAAAGGAGAAGGGGACTCAGCGTTTGACCTTGGAACGCCATCGTGGGTTCTTCAGATTTTTGGGGTAGATCCGAAAACAAATCTTGTTGCCAAACAATCGCAGTTTGTTCATGTGCTATTCCCTAAAAACGTCGTCGTGACCGTAGACGGCAAGACCGTGGAAGGGGATCATGACATTCCAGTTGATGAGCTGCGCGGCCTCCTTGTAGCGATCCAACAGCCATTGGCGGTCTTCCGATCTCGGAAAAAACAGAAAAAGGGCACGTTTTCGATTGTGTTGCTCACCGAGCTAACACGCGAAATTAAGGGGGAAAAGAAGAATATTGTTGTTCCAATCCTCTTAACTGGTCGACGTGACGGCAAGACAATGGTCGTCAACGAGATTTCAAGCGCTTATGAAAAGCGCGACTTAAGAGGATGGATGAATGATTTGCTTGGCGTAGAAAAGACGAAAGGCCTAGAAGCTGTGCACCAGGTTCTCGGGTCCATTTCCTCCGCTGGTGATTCTTCTAGGCCAGTCGGTGGGGGTCCGACCCCTACACACCGATCGCCATCGGAAGCAAAGCTTCCCGATAACATCATTGTATATGAAAACAGTACCTCGATCGGCGATATGTACCAAGGCGGCGATGGTATCCGGGGTTCTTTTACGCCCACAGAAAACCGCATCACGTTGACCCCGCAGGCAGACCTTTCCACGTTCTCTCACGAGATTGGTCATTGGTACCTCAACACACTTTTTGATGTTGTGCGGCAAGGGCAGGCCACGACTACGGTGGCTGACGACGTGCAGGCTGTGCTCAAGGAATTTGGCATCGCAGATCTTGCGTCGTGGGATGCTTTGGGCTTTGAAGGCCAGCGCAAATACCACGAGCAGTTTGCGTCATGGACGGAGCAGTACCTGGCCGAAGGCAAGTCTCCTGCCGGGCTCAAAAAGTTCTTTATGAACCTCGGCCGATGGATTCGAGACGTTTACCGAGATTTCACCGGTGGAGTCGAGGAGGCAACTCGTGCCCGTTATCGCCAGGAAATCGGCGAGGAGCTTCCGGAACTCTCAGATGAGGTGCGCCTCGTCTTGGATCGAATGGTTGCGGCAGAGCGCATCGTCAATGAATCTGTGGCAGCCGAATCTTTGCATCCGCTCTTTGATACCAAGCCGGCTGATATGACCGAAGAGACTTGGCTTGACATGCAAATGGCGCGAGCGGAAGCCGGCGAGGCGGCGATGACGGAACTCATTTCCCGTCGTGCCCGTGATGACAAATGGTATGCCGGCGCTCGTGCTCGTCTCATGCGTGAGAAGAACAAAGAGGCCAAGGAGTACCGAGCAAGCGTCAGAGAGAAAGTCGAGCGAAAGATCAACGGCCGCAAGGAGTTTACGGCTCGAGACATTTTGTCTTCCGGTGGCGCCAAGTTTGGTTTCGACAATCTCAAGATCAACCCTGAGAACGTGCGCGAACTCGGGTTCTCTGACCGAACCGTAGCGAAACTTCAGACCATGGGCGTTCTCAAAAAGGACGGTCTGACGGTAGAGCAGGCACGATCTCTGCTCGAGCCAATGGCGCGTTTCTCGAGCGCGAAGGGGTTGATTCGCGGCCTGTTGGTGACTGAGGACCGCGAGCAGATGATTGAGCAGGAAACGACGCAGCGCTGTCTGGAGCGCAAGAGCGAGCTGTTCAATCCTCAGGAATTGGATCGTTCCATTACCGCGGCATTGCACAACGAGGCACGGGCGCGTCTCGTTGCAACCGAACTCAAGTACCTTACTGGAGACCAACGGGTGAATCCGCGCGTACTTGCGGAGGCCGCCAGGCGTGCTGCTCGAGATCTTCTGGATCGGACTCAGGCGAAGAATTTTTCTGCCCGAACGATGATGACGCTTGAAAGCCGCGCCTCTCGCAAGGCCTACAAAGCTATAGCGGCTGGGAACCGACTCGAAGCGGCAATTTACAAGCGTCAGCAGCTCGTTTATCACGAAGCCGCGAGCCTTGCCGTCGGACTGGAAAAGAAGAAGACGAAGTTCAAAAACCTGCGACGACTTGTGTTTAAGTCCGACAAGGGACTCGCACAAACCTATGACACGAATGTGTTGGCTATCGCTCGTGCTGTTTTGGCCAACCGTGGTTACGGGGAACGGTCAGCCGGTGAACTTGTACCGGCGGAAACCTACCTGGAGAAAGCCATGAAATACGATCCTTATTTGGTCGTTGGTCTTGATGCTTACCTCAAGCGCCATCCGTTTACGTTCTCGAACGCGCGCCCCGGTACTGAATCCGCAGGTGATTTGTTGCGTATGGTCGAAGACCTTGAAGCATTGGTGAAGCTCGCTAGGGAACAGCGTCAGACAGAACTCAATGGCAAGAAGGTTTTGATTGATGAAGCAGTCGAGGAACTGACGACAACTGCCGCGGATCAGAAAAGCGAATACACGCCTTCGACCAAGCGAGCTATCAGCAAGTGGGAAAAGGGCACGAAACTCTGGCTGACGAGTAAGGCCTATTTGCGCCGTGTCGAAAACTGGTGCATCACCATGGATCATGGCGACACGGATGGACCTTTCACGAGATATATCTTCCGTCCTGTGGTTAACGCTGCGGCCGCCTATCGAACCAAAAACGTCGAGATGCAGGGACGCCTGGTTGAGATCCTCGAGCGCCAGCGTAAGCAGTGGGATAAGGTAACCGATATTGAGGCGCCGGAACTTAACTACACATTCCAGCGCAAATCGGAGCTCATAGGTGCCATCCTACACACGGGCAATCGTTCCAATCTTGAAAAGCTTCTCATTGCCGGACGAGGAGAAGATGCGCGATGGGCGGATGTGACGACCTTTGAAGACGGGCGAACGTTTGTCGATACGTCCCGTTGGGATAAGTTCATCGCACGTTGCTATCAACAAGGCATCATCACGAAAGAAGACATGGACGTGGTGCAGGCTGTTTGGGATTTGCTCGAAGAGATTAAGCCTATGACGCAGAATGCCTTCCGTGACTACTACGGCTACTACTTCGAGGAAATTCCTGCGACTCCTGTTGTGACCCCCTTCGGTGATTATCGCGGCGGCTACGTGCCGGCAGCCGCAGACATTGATCGCGTCGCACAAGGCGATAAACAGCTTGAGAGAGACTTTTTCGACAGCTCGACTGAATTTCTTGATCAAATGCCTGTGACGCGCCCGGGTTTCACGCATTCGCGCACAAACGTCACGCGGCCGCTTTCTCTGAATCTTGGCTTTTTGAGCAGCCACGTTCAGAAGGCGGTCAAATTTTCCATGATGGCGCCGACAATCAAACAGGTTCAGCGCGTCATCAAGAACAGAGATTTTGTCGAGACGATCAATAACATCAATCCGCAGATCATCGGCGAAATGCTCGAGCCTTGGCTGAGGCGTTCGGCTACGCAGAGCGTGACGACGCCGACCGACATCTTCGGACGAGGCCTTAATCGACTGCGAGCATTGGCAGGTGTTTCGCTCATGGCAGGTAACATCGCCAATGCGATTCAGCAGGTGACCGGCTTCTCGGTTGCCATGTCTCAGGTTGGGGCGAAGCCTCTGATGATGGCTCTGGCTCGTTACGCAATGCATCCGGTTCAAACATATCGGGACGTGAAGGAGGCATCTCCCTTTATGAAGGCTCGTCTTGAGAATTTTGAGTACGAGTACCAGAACCGCATTGAAACGTTGGCGCAAACCGACAGGCCATCGACGCTGAAGTCTTTCCGTGACTGGACGATGCGCCACGCATACTGTCTGCAGACATGGATGCAAATTCTTGTCGATACGCCGACCTGGATGGCGGCCTTTGACAAGGCTGTGGCAGAAGGCAGACCTGATGAACAAGCCATCTACTACGCCGACAGCGTTGTTCGTCGTACCCAATCGTCTTTCGATCCGGAAAGTGTGGCGCGTGTAGAAACAGGCTCCCCTCTGGGGCGGGCTGTTTTGGTGTTCTACAACTACTTCAACATGCAGGCCAATCTTCTTGGTGATAGTTGGGCTCGCAATGTCAAGACAGGTCGATACGGTCAGTTTGTCATTGATCTGGCTCTGGTGATGGCCGTGCCCGCTATCTTGTCTGAACTTATCGTTCAGGCCTTCAATGGTTTTGATACGGGGGACGATGACGATTGGGATGCCTACGATGCGGCCAAGCTTGTGATCAGTCCGGTGGTGAAAAATGCTGTGGCTTTGGTTCCCTACGGGGGGCAGTTGGTTAACGCCGGTGCGACACAGTTATCTCGAATTGGAGACAACGAAGAAGGCATGATGCAGCTGATTTTTGCTCCCAATACTTTCAACGACAAGCTCGTGAGTATTCCTGCGGCAAGCCTGATCGAGAATACGTTCAAGGCTATTAAGCAGCTTGGGGACGCGGCATGGGGCGAAGAAGTCGACGCCAGAACTGCAACTCGCAACACGCTTGATGCATTGACGCTGACTACTGGGATCCCGTTTGCGGGACTCAAGCGCCCGCTTGGCTATGCAGCTGGTGTTGTCGCGGGTGATATCGAGCCTGAGAATCCTGTCGATGCGGCTCGAGGTGTTCTTTCCGGTCGAGACGTCAACGCGGATTAAGGCTTGTCCATATAAGTCGGGTTGCTCGGTCGACAATCGCTCCATCAATTTGGAGTTTTTAGATGGCTATTTCGACCGAAACCCGACGATCAGACCGCTACGCCTGCGACGGAGTGCAGACGGCGTTCCCGTTCGCATTCAAAGTTTTTGCGGCAGGCGAGATTGGCGTAGTAGTTTCGATCGATGGCGGCGAAGAGTCGACACTGTCATCCGATCTTTACTCCGTCTCCCTCAATGAGGACCAGGACAACAGCCCAGGTGGCACAGTCAACTTACTAACGGCGCCAGCGACTGGAACCGTTCTCGTTGTGGTTTCGAATGTTGCCTACGAGCAGCCGATCGTTTTTACTAATCAAGGCGGTTTTTATCCTGATCTACTTAACGAAGGTTATGACCGTTCGACCATTCTTGCTCAGCAACTCAATGAGAAGCTTGAACGCGCTCTGATCGTTCCGGTTACGTCCGAAAAGACGCCGGAAGAGACGATGACGGAAATTCTGGACGTGGCAGACAAGGCCAACGAGTACGCCCAGAAAGCCGAAGAGACTTATCAGGAAGTGCTCGAGACGCAAGAAGAAATTCTCGAGACTCAAAATCAAGTCGATGCCGCTCTGGCGGAAGTTGAGTCAGATCGTCAAGAAGTCGCGGAAAACACGCAAAGCGTTTCCGAGATGCTCCAGCGGGCAGAAGAAATCGATGCAGGCGTTCAGGAAGTTCTCCCGGTTGTCGATGATATTGCTTCCATTGGCGATCACATGGAGAGCGTCATCACTGTTGCTGATGATCTCCAGGGGTATCCGATTGCCTCCATGGACTTCGGCTCCATTACTGATCCGTCTGAACCCACTACGGTTGTTGACGGAGGCAATATCAAGGCTGTTGCTGACAACATTGCGGACGTTTCGAACGTTGCCGAAAACGTCGATGATGTTGTCCAGGCGGTGGGGAAAGCTGAGGAGGCCATTGCTTCTGCAAGTGCAGCCGCTGCGTCAGCTTCTGCTGCGGATGCTTCAGCGAAGGCAGCCGCCGCGTCCGCAGCTACAGCGCAAGCCGGAAGCGAAGCTGTCGAAGAGGGGTTGCAAGATGCACTGACGGCGATCGATACCGCGGCGCAATCTCAGGTGTCGAACCTTCAGTCTAAGGGGGCTGAACAGATTTCGGCGATCGGGAACGCTGGGGCGACACAGGTAGCAGCAATTGAGTCCGCGGGCCAGACTTACGCCGACCTTGCTGAGGCCTGGGCTCAGAAGATGGATGGTAAGGTCGAGGAGGATGCATCAGACGCAGATGCTGGGTACTCGTCTCGGTACTACGCAGGTCTTGCGCAAAATGCTGCAGATAGCGCCGCCTCGAACGCGACGCTCGTCTCTCAGAGCGTATCTACCGCCGTAACCAAAGCGCAAGAGGCAGAAGCCTCGGCAACCTCAGCAGCAGGAAGCGCGGGGCAGGCGGCCGCGTCGGCGAGCGATGCCGATGCTTCGGCACAGACTGCCACTACGAAGGCGAGCGAAGCCTCCGCATCCGCAACCGCCGCAAAGGGTTCAGAGACTGCGGCTGCAGGTAGTGCCACGTCGGCGTCGAATTCGGCCGGTGCCGCGGCAACGTCGGAAACCAACGCGAAGGCGTCGGAGGCTGCGGCAGCACAGAGTGCCTCTGCAGCATCCACTTCAGAGACCCATGCGAAAACTTCGGAGACGAACTCAAAGGCTTCCGAAACGAATGCCAAAGGATCGGAAACCGCGGCGGCAGGGAGCGCTTCGGCAGCAGCAGGGTCAGCAACGGCAGCACAAAGTGCTCAGACTGCGGCAGAAACGGCCAAGGGCCAGGCTGAGAGCGCAAAGACGGCAGCAGAGGCGGCAAAGACTGCGGCTGAAACTGCGAAAGCGGCGGCGGAGGCGGCACGCGACGAGGCACAAGAAATCTCAGGCTCCATCGGGGATCCTCTAGGAAAGGCAGAGGCGGAGACGCTTTACGCGAAGATTGCTCACGTACATGCGTTAAGCGTTGGCGGAGATGCAACAGGTTCTGCTTCCCTTGGCAAAGAGACCGCATCGATGACGTTGACCCTGACCAATAGCGGCGCGACTTCTGGCTCTTATGGCCCAACGGCAGATGGTTCTATTGCCTTTGGAGGGACGATCCTAGTCCCAAGCGTAACGGTCGATGCGAAAGGTCGCGTCACGTCGATTGTTTCTCGAACGCTCACGATGCCAGCGGAGATCACTTGGGCAAGCATCCAGGGGAAACCGTCGGCGTTCACTCCAGCAGAGCACTCGCACACACTGGATCAAGTCACGGGCTTGGGGACACTTGCCTCAAAGAATGCTGTCGGAGCGGCGGACCTGGCTGACACACTGGATTTTGGAGGATTGGCGTAATGGCGAAAACAGTGCAGTGGCGAGGAGGAACCGCCGCAGAGCACGGGAATTTCACGGGTGCTGCTCGTGAGGTGACGGTGGAGACCGATACCGGAGCTCTGCGCGTACATGACGGTTCAACAGTCGGCGGTACTCGTATCGCAACCGAGGCAGAGCTGAAGCAGTGGGTCACGAGTCAGCTTGATATTCAGACTCACGAGATAGCAGATATCAACGGATTGCAGGCGGCGCTCGACGCGACGGTGAAGACGACGGGCGACCAAACGATCGAAGGCACCAAAACCTTCTCGGCCAAGATCGTGGCATCGGCCGGTGTTCAGGGTAAGGCTGATTCGGCGACTACTTCCGACGACGCTCAGTCCATGCTTCAAGCCTTCATCGACTTCGCAACGGAGAACAACATTGTCTGACGATCTGAAAACACTGGTAGCCCAAGAGGTCGCCAAACAGCTGGCGGCCATTGCGGCCGATCAAACCACGAAGAAGGTTTTGAACTTTTTAAATCAAAAGATAGGAACCGAAGACAAGGCCGAAATTGTCGGCTGGTGTTTGCCGAACTATGCGGCAGGAAATACTCAAACTGTTAGCCGTTTTGAGGCCCCTATGGATGGTCTTGTGATTGTGAACTTGGGCTGGTACAGAGGACATAAGCAGGCAACGGTCAACGGCTATGTGTTCTGTGATCAAAACAATGCAAGTGATGCAGGTCAACAGAGTGCCGGATGCGTTCCCGTATCAACGGGCGACGTTATAGAAATCAGTCCCGGGACCGCTGGAATCTCGTTTTTCCCAATGAAGGGTATTTAACAATGTCAGATCAAACCGTGAAGAAAGTTTTGGATTACCTCAAGTCAAACGGGGGGGGGTATTTCTAAAGTAATTGAAGAATGGCACGAAGGAACGGAGTGGTACAGGGTTTGGAGTTCTGGACTGATCGAGCAAGGTGGAGAAATCGAATGCGCTAACGGAATTGCGGCGATTACGTTACCTAAACCGTATTCGGACGCAAACTACCACGCTACGGCTATGTGCTTTGAGGATATTGTCAACTCGACCGCTGTGGTTTGCAAGTATTCCGTACAGTACCCTCGCACAACCTCTTCCCTTACTTTGAAAGTCACGTGGGTAAATCCAGAAACGATGGGGACTCTAAACGGAAAGATTACTTGGTCGGCAATAGGATACTGAAATGGCAACAGCAAACGAAGCGGTAAAAAAGGTACTAGATAACTTGAATCAGCGAATTGCCTCTGTGGGGGGGGTAACCGATAAGTGGTCTGATGGTAACGGAAACTGGTGGCGGAAGTATTCCGATGGCTTCATCGTACAAGGTGGTCGTAAAGCAGCAAACACGGTGAATATTTCATTAAATACTCCGTTTTCAGATCTGAATTATTACTTCAATATTAGATGCCAAAGAAATTCAGAATCGAGCGGTAGTTATTCTTGGTACAAGAACAAAACGCTTACAAGCATTCAATCATTAGAAAATAGCGAAATCGGGTTCTGGTTCGCTTGCGGTTACTAGAAAGGAAATCGAAATGACAGAAGTAATTCCCCAGGTGGGGGGGGTATCAGCAAACCCCACAACTAAGGCGGTTTTGAACTGGGTGAAGACTCAGCTCGGAAAGGCCGATCAGGTTGTCGAGGAGTGGCATGAGGGCTCAAGCTTTTATCGGAAGTATTCGAGCGGGTTCATTGAGCAAGGCGGTTTATCAATTTCGGATTCATCCGCAGATTGCGTAGTTACTTTTCCGAAGAGCTTCGCAACGGACGATTTCACAGTTGTGATGACCGGCAATGGCAAGTTCAGCGAATCGGCGGCACCGTTTTACATGCAGATCTACAGCTTTACAAGGACGTCTTTTACACGACACGGGCGACTGAACGAGAATCTCGCAGAGCGAGCAACATGGTACGCCTGCGGCTATTAAATGAGGTTAAAAATGGCAGAAACAGACTTTTATATCGGACAAATCTTTGAGGAAACCTATCCTCCCGAAGCGGCCGTCCATTGCAACAGTCACGGCGATCGGTACATCACAGAACTCGAAAAGGGTGAGAACGGTAAGCGCCGATTCCAGATCGTGGCGGTACCGGCTCCCACGCTCGAAGAAGTGAAGACTCAGAAGCTTGCCGAGCTCGAGCGCAAGTTCCTGGCTTGGTACGAGACGGACGCAACCGTCACGAGTTCTCTGGGCTTTGTGGCCGACTCCGACAGCCGCGCCATGATGGATACGAGTGGCCTTGTAACCACGCTCGAAGCGCAGGCTGAAGAAGCTCGCGGCACGGTGGCCTTCATGGATCACAACAATCAGCCGCATCAGCTGACGCTCGATCAGATGAAGACGGTCAACCTCGAGATTATCCAGAACGGACAGTCGGCCTACGCACAGAAGTGGGCCTTGCGCACGGCAATTGAAGCGGCTGAAACGACCGAAGCCGTGAACGCAATCACAATCGAGTTCGTTGGAGAAGACTTCAGTGCGGCATCCTGATGGCTTTCAAATCCTGGTGGCGTTCGATCAGTTGGTGAACACATTGATCGGGGGCTTTGCTGACGAAACGCTCTCGGCAAGACTCTGGCGCCACCACTTGGCAGGCGAATACACGTGGGTAATGCGAATCGTCAATGGGTTGTTTTTCTGGCAAGACAACCATTGCTTGGAAGCCTACGAGTCGGAACTTTTTAGACGTCAATACCCGGAGGAATATCGTGGCAACAGCTGACGCGGACGTAAAGAAGGTCTTGAATTACTTAAAGTCGAATGGGGGGGTAAATCCAAGATTATTGAGGAGTGGAGAGAAGGTTCTGAGTGGTATCGCGTTTGGTCAAATGGACTAATTGAACAGGGCGGTGTTGCGAATGTATCTGGTGGGCTTTCCGCTGTATCTTTAAAAAAGCCATTCTCAGATACTCAGTATCACGTATCTGCAACGGTTCACGAAAAGGAATTAGGTTCGGCTGTAATTGGCGTTAAATATTCAGTTACCAGGACAAAAAAGACAACAGAATTTACGTTAAAGGTTACTTGGGCCGCTAATGGAACGAGTATTATAGAATCCGGAAAGCTTACGTGGATGGCAATAGGATTTTGAAATGGCAGAAGCGAATCAAACTGTTTTAAAGGTTTTGAACCACCTGAATTCCAAGATCGGAACGGGGGGGGGTAGCCTCTCCTGAGGTTTTGAAGGTTTTGGAGTGGTTCAAGAGCCAGCTTGGCCAAAGCGACAAGGTCATGGAGGAATGGCATGAGGGCGTTGAGTTCTATCGTGTCTACGCAAGTGGTTTTATAGAACAAGTCGGGTACGTTACTCCGCATTACAACTGGACAGATGTCACATTTAGGAAAGCGTTTACCAATATCCCATATGTGAATGTCTCGCACAACCTAAAGTCGGATGCCTCTTTTGGGAGTCTTGGTGGATACAACCCAATGAACATTACGACAACAGGATTTAGGTTTTGGTCGCTTCAGGATAGCGTTATCCACGGTTCGTTCTTCTACGCCTGCGGCTACTGACTCCTTCGCCCTCTTCGGAGGGCTTCTTTGAAAAGCAAAACCCGCCTCAGTCAAAACCGAAGCGGGTTTAAGTCTTAATCAGAATCTCAAGAAGAGATCAGATTAGAACTTGTGGCGAATACCGATCATAGCGCCGAAGACGGTGGGGTCTTCGTCTTCTACACCAGAGGTGTTGTGGTCAAAGCTATCTTGGTTATACGTAACAACACCATAGATATTGGTACGCTTGGAGAGAGGATAATCGTAACCGGCAGACACGATCCAACGGTTCAAATCGACGCCCCCGAGCCAACCGCCCATGCGGTCATCCATGCTGTCAGCGGATTCGGCATCCATGTAAGAAGCACCGAGCAGAACGTTACCTCCGGCAGCGGGAATGGCAGCGGAAACGCCAAGACTCCAGCCCTTTACATAAACGTATTTAGAGCCGTCCTCTGCCTTCAGCATGTTTTCGGCAGCCAGATCAACCAGATCCGTTGCAGCGCCGGAGAAGCTAGACAGGCGCACTTCGTCAAAATAGGCGGCGCCAGCAAAGAGCTTCACGACCTCAAAGTCGTAGTTACCGCCGAAACGAACTGTCAGGCTGTCGTCGATGTCGTCGGCGGCACCCTCAGCAGCCGTAAGGCCGGCAGTCTTATAGTTGATTGAGTCGACGGCGAAGTAGAGGTTAAGAGGACCATTAGCGTAGGTTGCGCCGATGGCGTAGTAACGATCGCTGCCAGATTCGTTTTCATAGGCGTTGGAACCCATGCCGTACTGGGCGAACACTGTGAAGCCGGCGAAGTTCGGGGTTTCGTAGGCAATCATGTTGTCCCATTTGCCGGAACCACCAAAGACCGTATCGGCTTGAGCAGCGTAGCCACCCCAAGACGTACCAAAGGCGGACATCATACCCTGCTTACCCCAGGAAGACACGCCACCATTAATGGAACCGATGCGGCCCATGGCCAACTTACCAAAACCGCCCTGGATAAAGAGACTCGATTCACGATCAAACATCTGGTCTTTTTCAGCGCCAGTGTCAGAGGCAAAGCCGTCTTCAAGGATGAAGCCCACCGTCAAACCGTTGCCGAGGTCTTCAGTACCCTTCAAGCCCCAACGAGAGCCGGACTGCATGCCGGATTCCATAGAGAAGGTGTCTGTCGCGTCATAGCCGTTCGGGGCTTCTGCGCTGGTTGCATCCAAATCGCTGTGTAGATAACGGAGGCCCGTATCAACGATACCGTACAGCTGAACGTCAGCAGCCAGAGCGGAACCGGCGAAAGCGCCGAGAACTGCAACTGCAGCCAAAGTCTTTTTCATTTCAATTTCTCCAGTTAGCAAGAGAGTTTTTGCAAAAACCCATCGGGCGAACTTGCTAGTCGTGGACTCTTGCAAAGACACGGCTGCTCCCGATGGAATGAGGCGATGATGTCTTTACAACCTCAAAACGTTCAAGAAATCAGTGAAAGAAAGTGGCTCTGGGGGGGGGTAAACCCTAGTATAAAAAACAACAAATAGCAGGCAAAACCCAGAAACCGTCTATTGCTACATAACAGCAAGTCGGCCTCTGAGAATGCTTGTGCGCGTGAGCTGTCCATAAAGGTCAATCATGGCGGTGGACAATCGAAGCAGTTCTTTTTGGGGGAGCATCTCAAATGACGAAAGACGAGGCTAAGGCGCTTTTAGAAAAGCTTGGTATGAAGGTCGACGAAGTGAGCGATGAGCTTGAGGCGAAGATCACGGAGTGGAAATCCGGCCTGGACGCTGAAACGCGCCGAGCTGTGCGTCCGTACTGGCTCGCTCTGACAGCGATTGCGTTCGTGCTCGGCTGTGGCGTTGGGCATCTCTTTTTCTAAGGACTTCTAGTGATGCAACGGATGGCCGACCTTGCGTCCTACTTCTCGAGCCTTGGCCTTGACAGGTCAATCACAGCGCTCGGGTCGATCGTTGGCGCGGTGTGGGGCTTTGCTTTCTCAGAAGCGATTTGGCCTCTTGTTTGGTGGCTGGCCATTTTTATCTGCATCGACTTCCTGACCGGCTGGATCGCGGCATCAAAGACCGGAGATTTTGACTCCCACATTCTTCGGGACGGGGTAACGCGAAAGGTATTGATCGTTGCGGTCTGCGGTCTTTCTCACGGCTTGGACGTGCTCTTTGAGCCCGTAATTGGCGTGTCCATCTTTCAAACAATGGTTATCTGCATGTATGGCTTGGGCGAGTTCGCGTCGATCATCGAGAACCTTGAGAAGGCGGGTTATGGGCATTCGATTCCGCCGATCCTGAGACGCTTGATCGGGGCTTTGAACCACCGTCTCGAAGACACTGTTGAAAAAATTGAAGGAGATACAAATGCCGACACGCGGCCTCCGAAACAATAATCCGGGAAACATCGATAAGGGTCGAGACGACTGGGAAGGTCAGGAACTTCCTGGCGACGATCCTCGTTTTTGCACTTTCACGAGCATGGCCTACGGATGCCGTGCTTTGATTCGCACGCTGATGACGTACCACACGAAACATGGACTTTCGACGGTGCGAGAAATCATCAATCGTTGGGCGCCGCCGGTTGAGAACAACACAGACGCATACGTCGCCCATGTTTGCCAACGCCTTGGCGTTGCGCCGGATCATCCTCTGGACTTTGACGGCAATCCGCAGGTCTATCTTCATCTGGCACGCGCGATTGCTTATCACGAGAACGGTTCGGCAGCAGACAACATCAGTCTCGAAACATGGAAGGAAGGCGCGGAACTTGCCGGGCTCAAGGTTTCTGTTTGAAGGAGCAGCAAATGATCAAACGCGATGACGTAATGGACCGTTTGGTTCACACTGACTTTTGGCACGTGAAAGGAACTTGCACAACCGTGTGTTGTCTCATTTTCCGATCGGGTTTTACAGAACTTGGCTGGAGCCAGTGCGCTGATCCGAAAGATTTCGACGCTGAGAAAGGCGAAAAGTTCGCCTTGGCCGATGCGATCGACCGGTCTTTGAAATATATCGCCTGGGAAAAGGCTCATCAGCGGGGGAATTGACTATGGAACTCAAAGACACAATCGAGCTGATGCAAAGTGCTGATTACAAGGACCGTTTCAAGGCCGAGTATTTTCAGGCTGTGATTCGCTTGAAAAAGCTTTATGCCATGCTCAAAAAGTGGGAAACAGGAACGCTCGAATTCTCTCCGACGAGCTCAAAGGAGGATTTGTATGGCCAGTATGCGTTTATGACTGGGTACATCCGCATTCTTTCGGATCGCGCAATTGATGAAGGCATCGAACTGCCAAGTGTTGAAAATGTGTGAAGTCGACAATTTCTACAGCCGAGTCAACTCTCTGCGAGATGTGTACGGTCGCCTAATGAAGCCTGTGGAGGTTTCGGATGCTGACGAGCAAGCCGAAATCGAAGAGCTTGAGCGTCTTCGCAAAGAGGTTGCACGAAAGCGACGTCGTGAGGAGATCGAGGAGCTACGCCGCGAACTGATGCGAGCGCCTTGTTCTGTGCAACTTTGACCTATTACGTGACGCCACGGAAATGGTTGGAGGCAATTTTTGTCAGAGCGTGTTATGGGTGTATGGCTAAAGGTTGGAGGTGCGCTGATTGCAGCGGTCGTTCTATTTGTCAGCGGATACAAATACGCATCCGCTCTTTATGAGGCTGACATTGCCGACATACAGACGCAGCACGCGTTGGCTTTAAAGGAAAAGACAGATGAGTACCGATCAAAAGAGCAGAGCCAAGCGAAGCAACTGGCGGACGCATGGGACGCGCTTGAGCGCGCTCGTGCTGAGTCTATTGATCTTCGAGCTGACGTTGACCGGGTGCGCAACGAAGCCGATCGTTATCTCTCCCGACTGTCCTCGGCCGATAGAAAAAGTTCCTCAAGCTCTTACCAAACCCAAGTTTTCACATGCACTAGACTACTCAAAGAGAGTGCAGAATTACTTGAAGAAGGTGGAAGAATGGCTCAAGAATTCGCAATAGGTGGTGAAACAGTGGTACGCTTGCTTGAGTAACTTGTGTTGCGGTAAAAGTTTCGTTTTTCTATAGAAGATGCTCGACAATATATTCGCTGTTATGGGTTTTGATTAAAGGAACATAAATGGATTTGTTTAAAGAAGAGATAAATGACATATTGGAATTGGGGGCATATGAAAATTTGTGGCTTCAAGAAAAAATGTCGTTTAAGATGGTTAGTACATTGTTGAATAAGGCTGGAGTTTTTGTATCTGATATAGTAGAACGAGAAGTTTCACTGGAAAGTTATGAGAAGATAAAGAAAATTTTTAATGATAAAGGATTAAATGATGTTTGCTCCACTTTTTGGTGGGGAGAAAATTACCCAACTTCTTTGAAAGATGCAAGTTATCCTATATATATGTTTTATTCCAGAGGAAATTTGGAATTGTTGCACGCTCAAAGAAGTGTTGCAGTTGTAGGAAGTAGACAAGCGTCCGATATGGGGTTAAAGCGGGCAGAGGTACTCGCAAAGAGATTGGTTGATGATGGCGTTCTTGTTGTATCTGGTTTGGCAAAGGGGATAGACACGGTTGCCTTGTCAACTGCTATTAATCGCGGGGGTCGAGTTCTAGCAGTGATAGGAACTGCTATATCAGAATATTATCCAAGAGATAATAAAGAACTCCAGAACAAAATTGCACAAGAACACCTTCTTGTTAGTCAGGTTCCTGTTTTGAAGTATTTGTCGCAGGGAGCTTGGATTAATAGGTTTTTCTTCCCAGAAAGAAATGTGACCATGTCAGCACTTTCACAGGCGACGATCATTGTGGAGGCAGGGGAAACTTCTGGAACTCTTGTGCAGGCTAGGGCAGCTATCAATCAAGGCAGGAAGCTATTTATTCTAGAGAACTGTTTTCATAAAGGATTGAAGTGGCCAGAAAAATATGTTCAGAGAGGAGCTCACAGAGTGTCATCGTATGAGCAGATTAGAGAAATAATGGGGTGGTAAATGTATCCAAGTCCTGATAATCCGAAGAAGCTTGAATCCGAGTTTTATCATGAGCATTATTTTCTCGGAAGAGATGATGTTTGTTATTTTTATTTGGACTATATACCAAACGACAACTATCAAAATAGTTTTATTAATAATTTGAAGAAAAGTGTAGAAAAAAGGGGGACTCAAGAATATTCGTATAAGATATGGGCCATTAGAAAAATGTCAGAATGCTTAAGGTCCAGTGTTGAAAATGAATTATTCGAAGAGCTTAAGGGGAAAAGTGTAATATTTGTCCCTGTCCCTCCTTCAAAATCTAAAGAAGATCCTTTGTATGACGATAGATTGGTTTCAATTTTAAATAATTCTGGAGTGTGCTGTAAGGAGTTGATCAGACAAAGCAAATCAAGGGAGAGTTGTCATGTAACAGGAGGAGCAAGTAGGAATATTGAGGAAATATATAATAATTATACGTGGAATGAAAGTGAATCTCCTGATGGTGAACCTGAAGTAGTGGTTATTTTTGATGATGTATTGACTACGGGATCGCATTTCAAGGCTTGTCAGAGGATGATTAAAGAGCATTATCCAAGGGCTACGACAATTGGTGTTTTTGTGGCATCTAGACGAATTGATGATTGCTCTGATGATTTCCCGTTTCTAGATGAACCTGAAGATCCTATTTTCTAATTTAAAGGGATTGTGAGAGAATATTCGCAGAAGCTACAAGATTATTTTCGAAGGTTGCAAGACTTTCTGGAGAGGTAGCGGCAAAGAAGGATGCCTTGACATCAATCATCAAGGAGCGCCGAGAAAGTCCGTAAGGTATAACTTACGGTATAAAAAGAAGTATCCATCGCTTAGTTCCCTTTAAAATAAGGAAAGATTGTTCCGACCATCGCACCATATATATTCCGCATAGCTCGGCATACCCCGATTTATCGGGGTTTTTTGTTGTCCTCGGTCGGCATAATTCGGCATAGTCCGATTAAATGCTGGCTATTTGCTGGCTGTTTTGCTGGCTGATTTCCATTTGGCCAGACAGTTTTAGGGGACAAAAATGGCGGGCATTTCCAAACTTCCGAACGGACGGTATCGGGTTGTCTGGCGAGAAGACGGGCGGCAAAGGCAAAAAAATTTCAAGACCGCGGCAGAGGCAAGGAAGTATGCGGCTATGCTGACTCTGACTCCGGAGCAACGGAGCAACAAGGTCACGGTGGCAGATTGGCTGATCTCCTACCGAGACTCCGAGTCGCGAAAGAAGCGTGGTGCAAAGCAAGAGGTTTTGCGAATCAACCGATTCCTGCAGCGCCCATTTGCCGCGCTGAAGATTGGCCAGATCACGTACAAGGACCTGCAGAAGTATTTCGACGAGCGTCTCAAAGAACCGTCGCAAAAATACATTGGAACCTTGGCGCCGGCTACAGCGCACAAAGAAATTCAAACGCTTTCGGCTGCTTTTAATTTGGCCGTGAAGTCGGGGCTTATCTCAAAGAATCCCTGCATTGGTGTCGTTCTGCCCAAGCCCGCGGAGCATCGTGAGCGTACGGCCTCGGATGAAGACATCGAGGCTCTGCTCGTCGCCAGTGGATGGGATGGGAAGTCTGTGCCTTTAGACAAGCTGCAGCTGACGATGGCAGCCTTCTTGCTGGCTTGCAAAACTGGGATGCGCTCGGGGGAGATTCTGCGCATCGAAGAGGCGTGGATCGAAGGGGCGGTGATCCATCTGCCGCATGAGGTGACTAAAACTGATAGCCGCCGAGACGTTGCTTTGAGCTCGGAAGCCTTGAGAATCATCAATCTGGTTCGTGAATTGGGGGATAAGCCGAAACTTTTCGGAGCATTGAGCGACGCCACGAGAGACGCTTTGTGGCGCAAGATTCGAGACAGGGCAGGGCTTGGCCCGGAACTCGATTCCGCCGGGCGTGTCATCCGCGAAGGTCTCAACTTCCACGACAGCCGTGCGACTTTTGCGACGTGGGCGGCGAGCCCTGATCCGAAGACCGGAGCACCGCGCCTTGATCTTCTGTCCCTCGCTCGTCAGACTGGGCACAAAAATTTGAAGATGCTGCAGCGCTACTACCGTCCGAAGTCGGAGGACATTGCCAAGCGCCTCGATAGCATGGTGGAAGGGTAGGGGACTGTGTAGAATTTCAGGAATTGTCTGTCCGAGGTTTGTTCCATTACTCGGCAAGCATTGGGTGATTTTGCTGCGGTAGCCATCCAGTCGTCGGGACAAAACCGTAGCAAAACGGCTCGGGTGTTGGTAGCACCGAGCCGCTTAAAGGAAGATTGATAAATGGAACACAAATCTTCTTCCGCTAGTATAGCAAGGCGGGTCGTGAAAATCCTGATTTTCCTGATCCTGTTCTTGCTCTGCTAGGCGCGTAAGTAAAAGGCCTCGGACGCTTCGGCTTCCGGGGCCTGCGTGCATCTTAGGACAAAAAATTTACCCCGGATCGCTCTGGGAGTTGGGCTCAGGCCGGCATTCGTTAAGCGTTGTTGTTCGGTCGGTTTTATAGCTTTCTTTGCTTTTGTCTATCAGCGAAGTTTTGTCCGGTTTTTAGCATACAATTGCCAACCAATAGGATGTAAGCGTTCCAAGCGACGAGCTGTCGGGTATCCCCAAAACCAGAAAAGGCAGATCGGCTCTTCGCATGGGGACGCTTTTAAATAACTCGAATAACGCAGGAGATACTCCCATGAAGAAGTTCCGTTGCAAGGTTTGCGGCTACATCTATGAAGGCGATGAGCTGCCCGCTGATTTCGTTTGCCCGCTTTGCCACAAGGGTGTTGAAGTTTTTGAAGAAGTCCAGGAAGCTCCTGCTGCGGGTGGCGACAACCGCCTGAAGGGCACTAAGACGGCAGAAAACCTTGCCACCGCATTTGCCGGTGAATCCCAGGCCCGCAACAAGTACACGTACTTTGCTGAAGTCGCTCGTCGCGAAGGCTACGAACAGCTCGCGGAAATCTTCCTGTCGACCGCTCGCAACGAACAGGAACATGCCCGTCTGTGGTTTGATCTCTTGGGCGGCATCGGCGACACGGCAGCCAATCTCCAGGCTGCAGCCGAAGGCGAAAACTACGAATGGACCGATATGTACGCCGGTTTCGCGAAGACTGCCGAAGAAGAAGGCTTCCCGGAAATCGCTGCTAAGTTCCGTTTGGTCGCCGCCATTGAAAAGACCCATGAAGAACGCTATCGCAAGCTTCTGAACAACGTTCAGATGAAGCAGGTGTTTGAAAAGGGTGAAATGACGATGTGGGAATGCCGCATCTGCGGCCACATCGTTGTCGGCAATGCCGCTCCGGATGTTTGCCCGGTTTGCCACTACGCTCAGAGCTTCTTTGAAGTTCGCAAGACGAACTACTAAACGGTTGCTGCCTCAGTAAGGCGAATTAACAGCGTATCAAGCGCGCTTTTGGCGAAAGTCCAGAGCGCGCTTTTTTCTTTTGTGTTAAAGCAAAAGTGAGAGATGCTGACGTAGGGTCGACACAATCTTACGCAAAATTGGGTCTTTTTCTGCCGATCGTCGGAACCCTAGCTCTACTGGATAAACCGGGTATGAGATTGGGCACTCATGAAATTCGAGTCCAGAAACGGCGGCAACACTTTTGGCGGCATGCCTCGGCATTGTGATGATGGAATCCGTTCCCTTCAGGAAATACGGGACCGCAGCGAAATGCGAGGTCGAAACGCGAATAATTCTGCGACATCCCCTTCTTCCGAGAACTTCATCAACGATGCCGTAGAACCCCCCGTATCCGACAAGTATGTGTTCGTGTGCTATGTAATTTTGGAAATCAAAGGGTTGTTTGAATGTCTCAGGATCAATGAGGCAGCCGTACGTTCCAGAGCCAACAGATTCATGCTGAAGGATATCGCTCGAAATGCCACCTGCAGTAATGGACAAATCAATGTCTCTATTGACAAGCATTTCCGTGACGAGCTGCGAATTGGTTTGAAGAAAACGCAGACGCCCTCCCGGAATGAGGCTTTTAGCCATTTCTACCATTTTGGGGCCTAGCGCGATTTCAAAATCGTCCGACATACCCACAGTAATCGTACGACCTTCAAAAAGACCTTCACGGCCGGCAAAGAGTTCTAGGGTTTTCCTAGCCTGATTGAGGGATTCAGTGGCGAAAGGGTAAATCTGTTGGCAAAACAGAGTTGGTTTTAAGCCGCGGCCGGTTCGGACAAACAGAGGATCGTTATAGATACGACGAAGTTGTCGAATTGTGGCGGAGATAGCCGATTGCGTCATGTCCAATCGGATGGCGGCTCGGGATGCGCTGCTTTCTTCATACACGGCTTCAAGAACGCGCAATGCGTTGAGATTGATATTCTCGATAGAAAAAATATTCATATCAGATTCTCCGTTTTCAGCCTGTTCGTACAGCACTTGCTCAGCGAATAATAGCCCCGTCGACAATATCCTATCTGCCTGTTTTTAAAGGGGGTGTTTCTATGAGCAAGCATGTTGTTGCGGCTCTTCAATTGGGTTCTGACCTGAGTGGCAAGGCTGCGACGTTAGAAAAGATTTTGTCTTACGAAGAAAAAATTAAAGCCAGCGGAGCTGACTTGGTTGTTTTGCCCGAAGCATTGCTCGGTTCGTATCCCAAGGGCGAAATCTTCGGCACGTATTTGGGTTATCGCCTTGATGAAGGTCGCGATAAGTTTTGCGATTACTTTAAAAACGCCATCACGGATAACGGTCCCGAAAGCGAGGCCTTGGCCGGTTTGTCGGCGCGGACGGGGGCCTCTTTAGTCGTCGGGTGCATCGAGCAAACTCCGCACTCCTTGTATTGCGCAGCTTTCTTTTACGATCCGGAAAAAGGTTTCGTTGGCAAACATAGGAAAGTGATGCCGACAGCTTCGGAAAGACTGATTTGGGGACAAGGTGATGGGGCTTATTTGCCAGTAGTTCAGACTAAGGTTGGCAAGGCCGGGGCATGTATCTGTTGGGAAAATCATATGCCTCTACTGCGAGCCTATATGTATGACCAAGATCTGGAAATTTATTGTGCTCCAACAGTTGCTGTGACTGATGTCTGGCAAGCATCAATGAGACATATTGCGCATGAAGGTCGTTGCTTCCTGATTTGTGCTGTGCAGTACTTGCCGCCTCCGGAAGAACTCGGACTGGAGGTGCCTCATTGGAATCCAAAAGACGAACTCATGCGGGGCGGCTCGGTCATCATTGATCCTCAGGGTAATGTGCTGGCAGGGCCTTACTACCACGAAGAGGGACTCTTAACAGCCGAGATTGAAACCGACGACATCATTCGCGCTCGATATGACCTGGACGTCTCTGGACATTACGCTCGACCGGATATTTTCAGTCTCAAAGTTGATACGCGCCCCAAGTTGAATGTCGAAACAATCATCGATGAATGCTGTTGCCGAGACGGCAAGTAATGGGGGGAGGAAGTCGCTATGGCAACAAATCTGATCGTTGCGCAAGTCATCATTGCCATTACTTTGATTTTGATGATCATTGGACGGACACCGTTATTCATGACGGCGATGATCGGTGCGACCATCGCAGCATTGGTTGGTGGAATTCCGCTGACAAGTGCCGAAGGCGTTTCGATTAAGTCACTATTGATCGGTGGACTCAACCCAGTATTGGTCGACATGGCAGGCATTCTGCTTTTCATCGGCATCATGAAGACTTCGGGCTTTTTGTCAGTGATCATCAAGGAAGTAATCAAGTTTGGCAACTACGTGGGTGGTGGTCCGGGCATTATCACGGCTGCAGCTTTTGTGGCTGGTGTGATCGGTATGTTTGTGGGATTTACGCAGGCAGCTATTACGGGTGTAATTGCCGGTCCTGCAGCTATCAAACTAGGTGTCAAGCCCGATGAGGCGGCCGGCGCTCTTCAGCATGCCAATAATCTCGGTTGCGGCGCAGGTTTTGCTCATCCTACCGAACTGGGCATCCTGGCTCTGACGGGTATTACTTTTGGGATGTTCAATGTGTGGGGTGCGCTTTCAGCGTTTGCCATCATGGCAGCTGGCTACTGGAGAATGAAGCGCCGCATTGTTCGTGAAGGTGGGCAGGTCTCAAAGTTTTCAAGGGAGCAAATAGAGAAGATTCTCAATGACTTTGAAAACACGGATCACATCAATCCTGTCAAAGCATTTATTCCGTTTATTGTGCTTCTGGTCTTTGCTGCCACAGGTATTCCGATCTTTGTGGTGTGCTTTGTCGCCGCGTTGTTGACGATTGTGCTTTCTCGCCGTCCGATTATGCAAAGCGAGGCCGATATGGTTGAAGGTGTAAAGATGCTGTCGGTTCCTTTCACAGCCATCATCATCTTCTTGTTCCTTTCCGGCGTCATTAACAATGTCGGCGTGATAAATACCCTTCAGAACTGGTTTGAGCCGATTTTGAACTCGTCTCCAATCGCTTTGATGTTTGTTGTCGCCATGATCGCTGGCATTGTTACCCAGTCTTACACGGGGTCGGCTGCCATCATCTTGCCGTTTGTCACTCTGGTGATGAGTACAGGAGCGGATCCGATGGCTACGGCCGTCGCAGCGGCTGCTGGCGGCAATATTGGCCAGTATTATCTGACTGGGGGTCCTGTTTCTGGACTGAATACGGTAACGCCGGTGGTTCCGGGCTCGGATCTGCGAAAGGCTAATTTGTTCCAACGCCCCAATCATATTGTCGGCATGGTGGTTGCCGCGATTATCACCGCTGGTCTGGCTTTGACCTAGCTCTCAGGTCTCTAAAAGAAAATATCAGCAAGCGGTTTCAGTTTGCTATCCAAAAAAATTGATGTCTCCGACCCGGATTTTGCGTGCGATATCCGGGTTTCTTTTTCGTTGAAGTTGTAATTCTGGGGAATGGCTTTTATTTTCCAAAAAATCTGACACGTTAAAATACAAAATAAAGTCCTAAATAACGAGGAATACCTTTTTGCCCACCGGATTTTTCACGCACGACTTGTGTCACAGCTACCAGCAGGGGCCGGATTCTCCCGAGTCTCCCGAACGCATTGATGCGATCGAAGACCGCATGCTTGCTATGGGGCTGTCTCGTGTCGTGACTGTATTGCCGAGCGCACCGGCTTCTCTGGAAGATGTTTTGCGTGCGCATGACAAGAGCTATGTGCAGGAACTGGAACAAACCAGTCGTGAAGCCAAAAGAACCGGAGAAAAGCAAATCTCCGAAGATACCTTCATAAATGAGCTGAGCTTTGAAGCGGCGCTCAAAAGCGCAGGCGCCGCCATCGAGGCGGTACGTCAGGTCTGTGCGGGTACCATTCGAAACGCCTTTGCCTGCGTGCGTCCGCCCGGGCATCATGCGGGTCGTAATTTCGCGCACGGCTTTTGCCTGATCAACTCCGTAGCCTGTGCAGCGCTTCACGCCCTCGACGTTCTCGGCCTAAAGCGCGTTGCCATTGTGGATTTCGATGTGCATCGCGCCGACGGAACGGAAGACATTATCAAGGGCGACGAGCGCATCGCGCTTTTCAGTCTTTATCAGGAAACGGCGTTTCCATTCGGATTGCAGCCGGCTCAAGCGAGCAACATCATCAACGCTCCGATGCCGGAAGGCAGTGATGGCACGGATGTGCTTCGTGTCGTCAACGACATTTGGATTCCGAAGCTTTTGAGCTTCAAGCCCGAACTTATTCTGGTGAGCGCCGGGTTTGATGCGCACCGAGATGAAAAGCAGGCGCTCTTCAAGCTTACGGAATTTGACTACTCCTTTATGACCATCGAGGTCATGCGTGTGGCGCGCGCCGTTTGCGGAGGGCGGCTTGTGAGCATTCTGGAAGGGGGTTACGACATCCGCAGTCTTGCAAGAAGTGCGGTCGCGCACATTACAACGCTTACGCGTTCGGCATAATTATGAGTGGTCTGAATTGGAATTCAAATTCTTTTCGTGCACGTCCCTCCGAGGCGCTGTAATATCCGCATTCGTTGATTTTTACGTGATTGATTGACTGCATGCGCAGAGTTCTTAAATTCTTTGTTCCTGTCGTGACGATCGCTTTGGCCGGATGTCAGCAATTCGCAGGCCAAAGCCCTTATGAATATCGTTTTGACGACAATGCCGCTCAGGTAGTGTGCGTGAGCGTGACGCCGCACGGCAACGAATCGTTGCGGTTGTCCGTGCGTCAGATGCTCCTGGAGAAGGGCTTTAAAGTGCATGAAGTGAAGACGTTCGACGAAAGCTGCACGCGCTGTCTGAAGTTCGACTTCACGGTGGGCGGCTGGAACGATCGAATTGTCGAGGGCAAGCTTGATTACGTGCGCATCGTGCACGGAAGCCGATACGAAGCTCAGGCAACGGAAAAGTTGCCCGAAGCCACCTTCGGCACGCCGGGCGACGATGAAAAGGTGCTCATCCGAGCGCTTCTGAATCGCATCTTCCCGCACCCGGTACCGTGGAAGGAGTAAGCCTCAGTAGAGGTACTTTTCAGCCCAGTATTCCTGCGCCGCAGCGTAAAACGCCTGCGGCGTTTTTGCGTTCAGAGAACCTAATCCGAGATGTATGGCGGCAGCGTTCAAGAGCTCCAGCGGATCTTCGTTGTCAATGGCGGGAGCATGGGTCTGTTTGGAAAGCTTCTGCCCGTGTCCGTCAAGGGCCAGAGCAATGTGCAGATACTGCGGCGTGGGGTATCCGAGTTTTCTTTGAAGAAAAATCTGGCGGGGCGTGTTGTCAAGGAGGTCTTCGCCGCGCACGACGTCCGTGATGCCCTGCTCGGCGTCGTCAACAACCACGGCAAGCTGATAGGCCCACAGACCGTCGGCTCGCTTGATCACGAAGTCACCGACGTCGCGTTCCAGGTTTTCGGAAAAAGAGCCGCAGCGACGATCGGTGAAACCGACAACTTCGTTGGAGGTTCGGATGCGAAGCGACCGAGCCGGTCTGCCGTGCGTTCCGTTGCGGCAGATGCCGGGGTAGACGTGAGAAGGAAGTCCGAGCTCGGTTTGGACTGCGGCGATTTCCTTGCGCGAGCATGCGCATCCGTAGACGAGTCCCTGTTGGCTGAGCCGGCGTAAAGCCTCTTCGTAGAGCGCGTAACGTTGGCTTTGCCTGACAACTGGAATGTCGGAAGTCATCCCGAGTCTGGCAAGCGTTTTCAGAATGGCTTGATCGGCTCCGGGAACGTCACGAGGGGGATCGATGTCTTCGATGCGAATCAACCAGGTGCCGTTGTGCGCGCGTGCATCCAAAAAGGAAGCCAGAGCGCAGACTAGACTGCCGAAATGAAGCGGGCCGGTCGGAGAAGGGGCGAAGCGGCCGCAGTAGGCACGTTGAGAAAGCGACATCGGAAAAAAGGCGAGCAGACACAAACAAGCGCATTGTCCCACGAACAAAGCGTGTACACAATCGAATGTCTTCTACGGGAAATGGAAGAAATTGGAGCGGGAGACGAGTCTCGAACTCGCGACCTCAACCTTGGCAAGGTTGCGCTCTACCAACTGAGCTACTCCCGCGTTCTCTCGAAGAGAATGCGCATTTTACAGGTGTAATCGCTTCTGTCAAGCGGTTTTGAAAAAAAAATTTCCGACACGAAAAAATTTCTAAGAAAATCAGTACAGGAATTTGCATTTTTGATTTCTATCAAGAACTGATACTGATTTAACAAAACGAAGTAGATCCCGTGCTTTAGATTCACTAAGTAGTTTTGCGTAGGACACATTAGTTAAGAGTTCGAAGCGAAACTGAATAAATTTCATATGCCCGCGGTTTGCGACAGGACTCTGTCGGTGTTCGCAGGCGTGTGAATACTCACCAAAACATTTTTTTGAGAGAGAGAAACAAAAATGCGCTTGGTTAAGAAGTCTCTGCTTGCCGCTGCTATCGCTACCGCTTGCGGTGCCGCCATGGCTGCCTCTTTGCCGCAGATCGAAGTGCTCGCCACGGGCGGCACGATTGCCGGTTCCGGCAATTCGGCAACGGGTTCCGCTTACACGGCCGGTAAGGTGAGCGTCAACCATCTGGTTGCCGCTGTTCCGCAGCTTGCTGACATCGCTGTGGTTACTCCCAAGCAGGTTGTTCAGATCGGTTCGCAGGACATGACCGACGACGTGTGGCTCAAGCTCGCCAAGACCATCAACGCTGACTGCAGCAAGGTCGACGGCTTCGTGATCACGCACGGCACGGACACGATGGAAGAAACCGCTTACTTCCTGAACCTGACTGTCAAGTGCAAGAAGCCCGTGGTGCTCGTTGGCGCCATGCTCCCCTCCACCGGTCTCGGTGCTGACGGTCCCCGTAACCTCTACAACGCTGTTCTGACGGCCGCCACGAAGGAAACGGCTAAGCAGGGTGTTGTGGTTGCCATGAACAACATCGTTGTCGGCGCCCGCGACTTGATGAAGTCCAACACGGTTCAGCCCGAAACCTTCGTCGCCGCCAACTTCGGTAAGGTCGGCACGATCTTCAACAACAAGGTGACGTACGAATCCACCTCGCTGCGTCCGCACACCTACCAGACCCCGTTTGACGTTTCCAAGATCGAAACGCTTCCGAAGGTTGGCATCGTCTACAACCATGGTGGCGTGGAAGGCATCCAGGCTCAGGCTCTGGTTGACGCCGGTTACGCCGGTATCGTGAACGCCGGTGTCGGTAACGGCAACATCCACAAGAGCATCTTCCCGATCCTTGAAAAGGCTGCCAAGAGCGGCATTGCCGTGGTTCGTAGCTCTCGCGTTCCGACGGGCGCCACCACCAAGGACGCTGAAGTTGACGACGCCAAGTACGGCTTCCTGTCCTCCGGCACGCTCAACCCGCAGAAGGCTCGCGTCCTGCTGCAGTTGGGTCTGACGAAGACCAAGGACGTCAAGAAGCTTCAGGAATACTTCGACAAGTACTAATCTGCTTGTGATCGGACCTCGGAGGAGGTCCTGCTGAAGTGACGAAAAAGGCGCAAAGGCGAAAATGCCGATGCGCCTTTTTTCGTGGCTACAAAAGGAATTCACGGTTGTTTTTGCGCGGACTTGTGAAGCCGCATGTTCATGGCGATGAGCCACAGAGAGATTGTCAGAAGCCCGAAACCTGCAATTGCCAGATCGTAAAGTGCGCCGTTACCGAAGAGCAAAGGCACCAGCAATGCGGAACACAGCGCAAAGAAAATCGTCTGCACGAAGCTTTGCATGGAAGCGGCCAGACCTCGGGATTGCGGCAAGAAGTCCATGGCAATCAGGGCCATGCCTGGACGAACGATACCGATGCCGATGGTGTAGATCATCAAGGGCAGAACAGCCCAGACGATGCCTTCGGGCAACAAGCCCGACATGGTGCACAAGGCAAAGACGCCAGCGGCAAACATCACGCAAAAGCCCACTCGGATTGTTCCTTGTGTGCTCAGACGGCCGGCAATGCGAGCCGAAATCCAGCTGCCGATGACGGTGCCGGAGACCATCGGCAAAAAGAGTTTCCAAAATTCATCCGGCGACAAACGCATGACTTCCACGCACCAGTCCGCCGCTCCGGCAATGAAAACGCCCTGTCCCAGAAAGGCTACGGCAAGCGCAGTGTTTGCTGTCATAAAGGCACCGTGCCGCGCCGCCGAGGCGTAGTTGGAAAGTAGTGTTCCCAGGCGGGGCGACATGCGTTTTCCCTTGGGCAGCGTCTCGGGCAGAAACAAGAGACAAAGAACTGCAAGAACTGCGCTGATGAAGGTCAGAATATAGAAGTGACTTTCCCAGGAAAGGTGGGTGGCGACGATGCCGCCGATTACCGGAGCCAGCGCCGGGCCAAAACCGAAGACCATGGATACGTAGGCCATCAGCATCTGTGCTTTCGGCCCGCCGAAAAGGTCACGAATGACGGCCATTCCGATCACCATGCCGCAGCCGGCAAAAATGCCCTGACACAAACGCCAGAGAACAAGCATCGAGAGAGAATCGGAAGTGGCAGCGCCGAGACTTGAGGCCGAAAAACACAAGAAGCCCGTGACCATCGTGAGCTTACGGCCGAACATGTCCGAAATGGTTCCATAGAAAAGCGTCATGACGGCAAAACCCGCGAGGTAGGAGGAAAGCGTCATTTGGACACCTGCCAGATCGGAGCCGAAGGCTTGAGCCATTTGGTGGAAACTCGGCAGGTACATGTCGGTGGCAAACGGGCCGATCATGGAACAGGCCGCCAGAAGCCAGGAGAGCAGGTGTGTGTTGACTTTGTCGGGATTGTCGACCGGTTGGAAGGAGATGCGCATTTTCTTTTTGTTCTTCAGTAGGTTGCGCCGCATTGTATCGCAGTGCATTGGCGAAGAAGTTCGCAAGACTAGTGAAGGAAATTTCCATGCGGCAAAGCTCTGAAAGCCGCATAATCGGGAAGCTGAGCGTTTTTCAGGTCAAGAAAAGCACGGTGAGATAAAATCCGAAGACTAAGTTGCGAGTCGTGGGCTTTTTTCAAGCGGCTCGCTCGACAATTCGAAAAAAAAACGGAGATGGATACGGTGTCGTTTTCGAGTGAATTGTTCACCGACAACACCGCTTCTGCTATGACCCAGACTGCAAACGAGAAAACACCGACTTTTGAAGAGGCGATGGCTGAACTCGAAGCTCTTGTCCGCAAGATGGAAGAGGGCAAGCTTGCTCTCGAAGAGAGCGTGGAAGCCTATACGCGCGGAACCGAACTGGTGAATCTGTGCCGGGCTAAGCTCGAAGATGCCGAGACTCGCGTTCGCAAACTGGAAGCTCAAAACAACGGCTCGGGCGACACGACGGCTTTGCAATAGGGAGATGTTGCTGTGATGGAAGCTGACAAAGCCGAATTTGAGGTTTGGTCTCGAGAACAACGCGGGCATTTCGAAGGTGTCGCCGAAGCGGCGCTGGATGCGCGCGAGGGCAGTCTCGGAACGCTCACCGAAGCGATGCGCTATGCTGTTTTGGACGGCGGCAAACGAATGCGCGCCATGCTTGTGTACGCAGCCGGTCGTCTGACGCAGGCGCGTGAAAGCGATCTGGACGAACTTGCGCTCGCGGTGGAATACGTTCACGGATACTCTCTGGTGCACGATGATATGCCCGCCATGGACAACGATGTCCTGCGGCGCGGCAAACCCACGGCTCACGTGAAATACGGCGAAGCGGTGGCAATGCTAGCGGGCGACGCGCTGCAGCCCGAAGCTTTCCTGCGCATTGCCCGAACGCAGGTGGCTCCCGCCGTCAAGGTCAGGCTCATGCAGGAGCTTGCCTATTCGAGCGGGCGCGATGGCATGTGCGGCGGGCAGGCAATTGACCTTCTGAGCGTAGGAAAGAGCCTCAACGAGGCTTCATTGCGCCATATGCACAGTCTCAAGACGGGCGCTCTGATTCTGGCTAGCGTTCGAATGGGCGCGCTTGCCGGCAAGCCGGAACTTTTTGCCGCCGCTGAGTTCGAACTCAATCGTTACGCTAAGGCTCTGGGACTGGCTTTTCAGGTGATTGATGACATTTTGGATGTCACGGCCGACACGGCGACGCTCGGTAAAACTTCCGGCAAGGATGACGCCCACGACAAACCCACGTTCGTCTCGCTGATGGGGCTTGACGCGGCTCGCAAACTCGCCCGCGAAATGGAACACGAAGCCGGAGCGGCTCTGCAGATACTGGCTGCCAAAGGCTGTTTTGAAGATATGGCACTTCGTCTTTTGGCCGGCGCCGCCGCTTTTGTGACCAACAGGAAATATTGATGGATCAGCGAGATACGACGCAGGTGGTGCGCATGCTCACGCCTGACGAACGAAAGGAAATGCTGGAGTCGATCAATTCTCCGGCCGATCTGCGCAAGCTTCCCGTCGAAGAGCTTCCGGTGCTCGCGCGCGCACTTCGCGATTTCATGGTCGAAAGCGTCAGCAAGACGGGCGGTCACTTGTCGAGTTCGCTCGGTGCCACGGAATTGGCAATCGCGCTTCATTACGTTTTCAACACCCCCGAAGACGCCATTGTTTGGGACGTTGGCCACCAGGCTTACGCCCACAAGATTCTCACCGGCAGGCGCGATGCGATGGCCACGCTGCGCCAGACCGACGGCATTTCCGGGTTTCCGAAGCGCAGCGAAAGCCCGTACGACGCCTTCGGTACGGCGCATTCCTCGACATCAATTTCTGCCGCACTCGGTATGGCTGTTGCTGACAGCCTCAATGGCAAGAAGGACCGCTGGCACATCGCAGTGATCGGTGACGGTGCTCTTACGGGTGGTATGGCCGTGGAAGCGCTCAATCACGCGGGTGTCTACAAGAAGGACCTCAAGCTACTTATCATTCTCAACGACAACGACCACTCGATTTCGCCTCCGGCAGGAGCGCTGTCGGGACATCTGGCCAAGCTCGTGAGCACGGCGCCCGTCTGGAAGGCTCGTGAGATCTCGAAGTCCATCCTCAAGCCCGTGCCGCTCCTGTGGGACTTTGCCAAGCGAGTGGAAAAACAGACCGTCAATTTTCTGTCGCCGCCCTCGACGCTCTTTTCAAGTTTTGACATCAATTACTTCGGTCCGATTGACGGTCACGACGTGACCGGGCTTGTGAGCTTTCTCAAGAACCTGAAGGCGCTTGACGGTCCGATCGTTTTGCACGTCAAGACGAAGAAGGGAAAAGGGTATAAGCCTGCCGAAGACGATCCGACGCTCTATCACGGTGTGGGCAAGTTTGATCCTGTCGTGGGCATTCAACCGTCTGTCGCACCCCCGAAGAAAACCTACACGCAACTGTTTTCAGACTGGATCTGCGACACAGCTGAACGTGACAAGACGCTTTATGCGATTACGCCTGCGATGCGCGAAGGCTCCGGTCTGGTGGAATTCGAAAAGAGATTTCCCGAACGCTACCGCGATGTGGCCATTGCCGAGCAACATGCAGTGACGTTTGCCGCGGGGCTGGCCTGTGCGGGCATTCACCCGGTGGTGGCGATCTATTCGACGTTCGCACAGCGCGCCTACGATCAGATCGTGCACGATGTTGCTATCCAGAATCTGCCGGTGCTCTTTGCGATCGATCGCGCGGGCTTGGTGGGTGCCGACGGACGCACGCACCACGGCCTCTTTGACATTGCATTCCTGCGGTCGTTGCCGAATATGACGGTGATCACGCCGAGCGACGAAAACGAAATGCGTTTGCTGTTGAACACCGCTTGGACACTGCAAACGCCGGTGGCTGTGCGTTACCCGCGAGGAACAGGACCTGGGGCGGAAGTCACGGCCGACACTGAGACGGTCGAAATCGGCAAGAGCAAGACAGTGCGGACGACTTCGGCCCCCAAGGGCAAGCGCGTGGCGATTCTGGCCTTCGGTTCCATGGTCTGGCGCCTGACTGAAGTAGCTGAGGCGCTTGACGCAACGCTCGTCGACATGCGCTTTGTCAAGCCTCTTGACGAAGAAGCGGTGCTCAAGGCCGCTGCCGAGCATGACTTGCTGGTGACTGCCGAAGAGGGCATCAAGGCGGGCGGCGCGGGTTCTGCCGTGCTCGAAGTCTTGAGCGAGGCCGGTCAAACGACGCGTACGCTCATATTCGGCATTCCCGACGCCTTTATAGATCACGGCAACACCGAAGTGCTGATGACCCGCAGTGGTCTCGATCCGGCACATGTTCGTGCCAAGATCGAAGCGGCTCTGTCCTAAGCGAAACCAAGTGTTTCAGGGGCGGGCATTTGTAAAAGAGCCATCCCGTTGACCGCCTATAATCGGGCAAAAGAAGATCGATCCATAGCAGATTGAGGGAGTTTTATGCCCACCGTTGAAAAGAGCGTCAGTCTTAAGTCCTACAACACATTTGCGGTTGATGTCAGCGCGCAATATTTCGCCCAAGTCTGCACGCCCGAGGACATTCGTTCGGTGCTTGCCGATCCGCGCTACGGGCAGCTTCCCCGATTTGTGCTCGGAAGCGGCTCGAATACGCTCTTTACCAAGGACTTCGAAGGTCTCGTGCTGCACATGAATGGCGGCACGATTGAGGTGACAGACGAAAACGACAGATTCTATTTTGTCAAGGTTTCGGCCGGCATCGTATGGGATGATTTCGTGCGGCATGCAATTGAAAGCGGTTGGTACGGCATTGAAAATCTGGCGGCAATTCCCGGCACGGTCGGCGGTGCGGCGGTGCAGAACATCGGCGCCTACGGCGTTGAAGTGGCCGAGCATATCGTTGAAGTCGAATGCTTCGATCCCGATCGCCGAGCCATGCGCGTGTTGTCGGCCGAAGATTGCGACTACGGTTATCGCGCAAGTCGCTTTAAGACGACCGAAAAGAATCTGATCGTCACATCCGTTCTTTTTGCGCTCTCAAAGACGTTTAACCCCGTTTACGGGTACAAGGAGCTCGAAGCCATTTTCGGCGATCGCCGTCCCGAATCCGCCAAGGAACTTGAAGAGGCCGTGCGTGCGGTGCGTGCACGCAAGCTCCCCGATCCCAAGGTGCTTCCCAATGCCGGCAGTTTCTTTAAAAACCCGGTGGTTACGCGCACCAAGATGCTGCATCTGCTCGAAGAGACGCCGTCTCTTGTGAGCTACCCTTTGGGCGGAGCTCGCGCCAAAATAGCCGCGGGCTGGCTCATTGAGGCTTGCGGTCTTAAGGGCAAGCGCATGGGGCAGGCGGGTGTTTACGAACGTCAGGCGCTCATCCTCGTCAACTATGGCGGCGCGACCGGTGCCGAAATCAAAGCTCTTGCCGAAGAAGTGGCACGCAACGTCAAGTACCGCTTTGGTGTGGAACTCGAACCCGAACCCGTCATCCTTTGATCGGTCGGACATCATCCGAACGGATGAAATGCTTTGTTACCAACTGACGTTTTGACCTGTGCGTCGGTTGTCATTTATCGCTTCTAAGATTCGTTGAAGGCGTGAGATCGAGATCTCGGTCGGTTTCGCCCTGTGATTCAATACAACGAACAAGAAGAATTCCGATCATGTCAATCAAGGCGATGTTGACGCGGCCTGCCGGGGTCGCGCAGTACACCGTGGGCGAAGAGATCGCCAACGCGGTAACGCACGGCGTGGCGGCTCTGCTTTCGATTGCGGGGCTTGCCGTTCTGGTGGCTTTTGCCGTGTTGTATTCAGGTTCTCCCAAGGTTGTGGCTGCGGTGAGCATCTTCGGCGCGAGCATGGTGTTTCTCTACACCGCCTCGACCTTGTATCACTCCATTCCCAATCCCCGAGCCAAAAAGGTCCTGCAGTATCTGGATCACTCCATGATCTATGTACTGATTGCGGGCTCCTACACGCCGTTTTGCCTGATCACACTTCAGGGTTACACCGGCATCGCGCTGCTGTGCGCGGTGTGGCTTATTGCAATTGCGGGTATTTCGCTGCAGGCCGTGCTGCTGCACAAGGCCGATTGGATTAACTGTCTGCTCTATCTCTCCATGGGGTGGCTAGCAGTCTTTGTCATCGACCCGCTTGTCTCAACGCTTGATTCGACCGGTTTGGCGCTGCTGGTGGCCGGAGGTCTTGCATATACGGTCGGTGTTGTTTTCTACATTTTTGAACGAATTCCCTTTTCTCACGCGATCTGGCACACTTTTGTCTTTGCCGGCACGACGCTGCAGTTTTTCAGCGTCCTCTTTTATGTGATTCCCGGGGTGAATGTTTGAGCGCAGTGATTTCCGCTTGGCAGGATCAGGACTTTGAAGGCGTTGCCAAGCTTTTTGACGAACTGTGGGGCTGGGAGCTCGAAGGCTCCGAACAGGAAAAAAGGGATATTTCCGACTTGTACATTGCGGGCTCGGCTCTGGCCAGCAATCGGTTGCGCGTGATTCGCGAAAACGGTGACATTGCCGCCTATCTGGGGTCGGTGTTCTATCAAAATGCTCCGCAGGAGCAGGGGATTCAAAATCCGAGCGCTTTTCGTCAGGCTGCCGCCGTCATGGAATCGCGCCTGCGTAGCACGCCTTTCGGTCTGGAGTCCGTGGAGTTTAACGATCTCATCAACGAAGCCAACCGTAAGCTCAAGGCAGACATGATTGCCAAAGGCTTTGAATGGCAGGGCGAGCTTAAGCTTTTGATGACGTCGCCTTTGTACCAGGGGCGGGGTATGGCTCGCCTTCTGATCGACGATACGTTTGACGAAATGCGTCGCCGCGGCATCCGGAACGTGATCCTCTACACCGATTCGCACTGCAACTGGCAGTATTACGAAAAGACGGGCTGGACGCTTGCAGCCGAGCATGAGTGGAGCTTCAGGGAGGAGCCCATTCGGGCGCTGGCCTACTGGAAAACAATTTGACGAATCGAAAAACCCGAGACCTGAAAATCTCGGGTTTGCGGTATCGGAAGGTCAGATTGCACTAACGAGCCTGTCGCATCTCCAGATAGAACGGGCCGAGGATCTGCGCATAACTTTCCACGGTAAACGACAGTTTTTCGGGGTTGTCGATGTACTGCAGGGGATCGGTTGCAAGACTGCCGTCGTAGGCAAGCTTCAGGAATTCGGCTTCGCGCGTAGCCTTCTTGCCGTCCTGCCAGACGTAGTCGTTGTATTGTCCGCCGAGATCAAACCCCGAGCCGTCGCTCTTGACCACAAACTGCGCGCGGTACTTGATGTCATCAAACTCGAAGAGTTCACGCATACGCTTGATGGTGCGGGAATTTTCCAGAATGGTATTGTTGAGATCCAGTAAATCCTGAGCGGAACATTCGAACTGCACCACCACGGGCTTGCCGTCTTCTTTGATTTCAGTCCATTTCTGAGTTCCCTTTTTGCAGGCGGCCCAGACGTCGAGCACATCGCCCATATTGGCGGCAGGACTGTATTCTGGAAGCACCGTATCGTGAACGAGTTTGGTGTTGACGGAGCTGCAGGCCGCAAGCGTGAGAACGGCTGCCGCAACGGGCACAAATTTCAGCAGTTGCATGGCTTTTTAAACTTAAGCGGAAGGTTCGGAATCGGCGTCTTTGGCGGGAAGTGCAAAGGGCATGCACTTAGGCCAGGCGGTAAGTTCGTTGTCGTCTTCTACGGTCTCAAGCGCGGCGGGACCGTCGTAAGCCGTGTTGACGGCGTAGTTGAGCTTGGCATAGGTAAGCGTTACTTCGTGCTCGAGAACGCCCTGGGCCTTGCGGGGATCTTCGCGAAGAAGACGAACGGCCTCTTCGAGGGTTTCAAGTGCGTCTTCAAGCGTGGCGGCGAACCATTCGGACTGAATGCGGTCTGACATGGGAAGGTTCCTGTTTGAAAAAACTGTCAGCTCCGCAGTGTACCCGTGCAACCCAAAGCAAGCCTTAAGACAACGGTTTCCCGATTAGCTCAGTATTTTCGAAGAGGTCTTTCCGACGGCATTGTTCGTGACGGCAGCGGACAAGACGCCGTCAATGGCAATGGCTACGGCAAGCAACGACCTCTTTTGCATATGCTCTTTCCTTATTTTTTGAGCGGCTGATGTTGCATTGCCGATTCTCGGAATTTGCTTTCGAAGCCTTGCCCAAGCCTATTGGGAAAAGATCCGGAAAGAGCTCAGATCGTTGTCATTTGTAGAACACGAAGAAAACCGCCATCACGAGACAAACGAAGGCAGCCAAGTGGTTCCAGCCGAAGTGGTTCTGGAAAACAACGACGGAGAAGAGCGCAAACACCGTAAGCGTGATGCACTCCTGGATGATCTTGAGTTGAACGAGACTGAAAGGGCCGCCGTTGCCTTCAAACCCGATGCGGTTGGCCGGCACCATGAAGCTGTATTCAAAGAGAGCGATCGCCCAGGAAAAAAGCACGACGGTGTAGATCGGCCAAGCACTGAAGTTGATGACCTTCATGGTCTGGAGCTTTAAGTGCAGATACCAAGCGCAGGTCATGAAAATGTTGGAAACGCAAAGAAGGCCGACAGCCAGAAGACCTTTGCTGAGCATAGAAACCTCGGAACAAACAGGCAAAAAAAGTGGGCCGACCACATGATCGGGTTGCAAAAGGCGGATTCTAGGACGAAAGGTCTTCAAGGAAAAGTATCGGTAAGGCTAAAATCACGACTGCGTCAGGTCGGGCAGACGTGTTTTGCGCTAAATTGAAAGCAAAGCGCAGTAAGGCGCATTCGTTTTTGTTTCAAGAGCGTACACAACCATGTCAGGATCCAGCATCGGAAAGCTTTTTGTGGTGACGAACTTTGGAGAAAGTCACGGGCCGGCTATCGGTTGCGTGATTGACGGCTGCCCGCCCGGGATGCCTCTGAGCGAAGCCGATATTCAGCCCGATCTGGATCGTCGGCGTCCGGGACAGAGCAAGTTTGTGACGCAGCGCAAGGAAGCCGATGCCGTCAAGATCCTTTCGGGCGTTTATGAGGGTGTCACAACGGGGACTCCCATCGCTCTTTTGATTGAAAACACCGACCAAAGAAGCCGCGACTACTCGGAAGTGGCCAGACAATTTCGACCGGCTCACGCCGACTGGAGCTACTGGAACAAATACGGGATTCGGGATCCGAGGGGAGGCGGCAGAAGTTCTGCTCGTCTGACGGCGCCGACGGTGGCGGCGGGCGCCGTGGCACGCAAGTGGCTCAGTACCGAGCTCGGCATTACGATTCGCGCGCGCGTTTCCTCAATCGGTACGGTGAAGCTTCCCCTGGAAAACTGGGATGAAGTCGACAACAATCCGTTTTTTGCCGCCAATGTCAGCAATATTGCCGAGGTCGAGACTTATCTCGGCAAGATTCGAAAAGAGGGAAACAGCATCGGCGCCACGGTCGAATTCGAGGCCATGGGAGTACCGGCGGGCCTAGGCAGTCCTCTATACGATCGGCTCGATGCTCGGCTTGCCTATGCCTTGATGGGAATCAACGCCGTCAAGGCCGTCGAAATCGGCAACGGGTTTGAGGCGGCAACGCTCACGGGAGCCGAAGGCAACGACCAGATGACCGCGCAGGGGTTTGCGAGCAACAATGCGGGCGGCATTTTAGGCGGCATCTCAAGCGGCGCGCCGATCACCGGTCGTATTGCCATTAAGGCGACACCTTCGATTCTGACGCCCTTAAAGAGTTTGGACATCGAGGGCAACGAAATCGAAGTGGTCACCAAAGGCAGACACGACCCTTGCGTGGGTATCCGTGCCGTGCCTGTGGTGGAGGCTGCCATTGCCTTGGTGCTGATGGACGCTGCCCTGATGCAGCGCGCTCAGTGCGGAAATTTGGGTATTCGTCCGGAAGAGTTGTTCCGTTAACAAGGATCCGGGCAAGCAAACGCCGACCGTAGAGGTGCCAACGGTCGGCGTTTTTGCGTCAATCGAACGCGCTTAAGAAGCGGCAGCGACCGACGTTTGCATGGACGCCTGCCAGCGGTGGTAGCGGGCGTTGGAGGCTGTGGGCAGGAGGCTTCCGACAACCATGGCGCTGCCGGCGGCAAGGAAGCCGCCCAACACCGACGGGAAGACTTCTCCGAACGGCGTGAAGGTGAGTACGGCCCAGACGGAGCCGCCCACAAAGATCGACATCCACGCACCCTGCGTCGTGGCACGCTTCCAGTAGAGACCCATCACGAGCGGCCAGAAGGCGCCGACGACCGGGAACTGGTAGGCCATGGCCACCATGTCGTAGATGGCGGTACCTTCAAACCAGAGGCTGTAGGTAAGCACGGCCACCGCAAAGAACACAAGGGTCATGCGCATATAGGGAAGCTCGCGGCCTTCAATGCGCACGAAATTGCGCAGAACGTTTTCGACGAACGTCGTGGCCGGGGCAAGCATCGTGGCCGAAGCCGTCGACATGACCGCGCTTAGGACGGCGCCGAAGAAGAGCACGCGCAGCCACCAGGGCATGTAGTCGCGAATGAGCGTGGGCAGCAGTCGCTGCGGATCGGTCGTCAGAAGCGTTTCACCCACGCCCGGCATGGCGAGCACCGCCGCGCACACGATGAACATCGGCACGAATGCAAAGAGGATGTAGAACATGCCGCCGAGGATCGGACCGCGCACGGCCGTCTTGGCGTCACGCGCACTCATCACGCGCTGGAAGACGTCTTGCTGCGGAATCGAGCCGATCATCATCGTGATTGCAGCCGAGATCCAGAAGAGCCAACCGTTGAGGCTCATTTCCGGCCAGGGGTTGAAAAGATCGCGCGAAGCGGCAAAGGTCACCACCTGCCCGAAACCGCCCGCCATGTCGCTTGCGCAAACCGCCACGGCGATGAGACCTGCCACGATGATGATCATCTGGAAGAAGTCGGTCACGGCCACTGACCACATGCCGCCGTACACGGTGTAGAACAGCACCACGAACGTGCCGATGGTCATGCCGAGCGAAACGCTCACGGCGCCTTCGGTGACGAGATTGAGCACCAGACCGAGCGCGGCGACCTGAGCGCCTACCCACCCCAGATAGGACAAAATGATGAAAATGGCGCAGGCAAGCTCAATCTTCTTTCCATAGCGCTTGCGATAGAAGTCGCCGATGGTCAGAAGGTCCATCTTGTAGAGCTTGCGGGCAAAGAACATGCCCACCAGAATGAGCGCCATTCCGGAGCCGAACGGTTCTTCGATGACTCCGGCAATGCCGCCTTCGATGAAGCGACCCGGAAGACCGAGCACGGTTTCGCTGCCAAACCAGGTGGCAAACGTGGCCGTGATCACCATAGCCAACGGAAGAGAACGCCCTGCCAATGCATAATCGGCGGTATTGCGTACGCGGCGAGCCGCCCACAACCCGATTCCGATCGAAACCAGCATGTACATGCAAACCAGTACGATCAGCTGCGTCATCGCACCTCTCCTTAAAAAAGCGTAACGACGAAGGATTTGTAGAGTAGCTGCAACCATCCGCGGTTTGCGTTGCCAGTGTGTTTCGGCCGCTTCGTTTTTTGCAGTGCGCGCAGTATATGGATGCACGAGGAAAAATGGGGCGCACGAAGAAAAAATTTTTCCTCAAATGCGCCCGGAGTTAATCGAGATCAAACTTTGCGATTTTGAGATGGGTAAAAGTACCTAAAAATCGCGGGTTTCGAACTTGAAAAGTGTTGCAAAAAGTCCTCAGGTAAAAGTACTCATAAATCCTTGAAGGGCAAGGAAAATTCGAAAGATCTCAATATTGGGAAAAATGACTGTCAATAAAAAACCGCTTTGCGAAAAACGAGTCACGCAAAGCGGTTTCGAGTGCCGAAAAGGCAGGAATTAAGCCGTAAACAACCCGCGACTAAAAGTCGCAGGCTTTGCAACTATCACATTCGTAATGTCGCATTAGGCCTGTTTAC